>JAABUN010000660.1_pt1 | contig 85879 bp, 91 predicted proteins | sample 5559311 | NCBI WGS metagenome assembly JAABUN01 (sample SAMN10711877, study PRJNA513370) | rock metagenome | isolation source: Antarctica rocks | place: Antarctica: Victoria Land, Siegfried Peak sud
CCGACGCAGCTCACGCTCCTCCACCTCGCTGATCTTGAGAGCCTCGACCGCCACCGCCCCGAAGTTCGCCGCCGTTATGACAACTCCTTCAAGACCCAGACATATTTCCGGGACCCGGTACTAGCGGCGGTCCGCGGCCACTGTGGATCGTGGCCGATCACGCCGGGCCGGGCGACGTCTGGGCAGCGGGTCCGGGTCAGTGGCTGGAATGGGCGATGGTGAGGATCCGGACGACGGCGTGAGGGTCGCCGCCCGCTCCTCCGGTGTACGCGTCGTGGTACTGGAAGTCGATGCGGCCGGCACCGGAGATCTCGTAGTGGATCGTCCTCGAGAAGCCGTCCTCGGTCGGCTTGCCGGCCGTGCCCTTCAGCACGGTGGTCGTCCCGACGTCTGGCGGTCGGCCGGGAGTCTGCGACACGTGGTCGTAGAACTGGCGAGCCGACTCGAGACCGACCCGGTCCGGGAGCTCGTCCCAGTCCTCGCGGAACTTCCGATGCACGAGCACTCGATAGGGCGGTTGCGAGGGTGGGGACGCGCCAGGAGAAGGCGCGGGGATCCATGGGTGGTACGCCCCGTGGTGGGGCGAGCCAGGCGACACGTGCGTGCTACCGGTCGACCTCGACGTAGTCGTCGGCGGTGGACTCGCCCAGGAGCACTTCTCGCCGCTTCGAGTCGCTCAGAGCCACTGCGGTGGTGGCCCACTCACGCATCACACTCTCGAGCATGAGGCCGTCATCGCCAGCGCGGAGTGCTTGAAGCGCGTCTACCAGCTCGCCGAGGAACTCCATCCGGTCCTCTTCGACCGGTAGCGCGGCCTTCGCCCACGTGACGAAGCCGCTCGCGAGGTCGCGCCCACGCTGAAGATTCGCACGCTCCTCCGCTCGAGCGATCACACCGAGTAGGTCAGGTACCTCCGCGAAGAACCGGCTGTCGATGAGCGGGCCGCTGGTCAGCGCGTCTTCGAGTTCGGTGCTCATGTGGTCGGCACGGTCGTCATCATGCTTTCCATGCGTGCAGCATCGGCATCCAGAGCACCATAGTCAAATGCTTGCGGCTGCAATTGCGCGAAGAAGCCCTGCTAACCGCATGTTTCACCCTCCGGATGAGCACGGGCTGCGCGTCGGCGAAGCGCTCGGACCTGCTCGCTCGAGGTGGCGGCGCGCACGAGCTCGCTGACCTGCTGCCTCTGCACGACGACCTGGCTCCGCTGTCCGAGCGACTCACGCAGCACGGGCTCAGGCGCACCTACAAAAGCCTGCGCATCGCGATCGGCCGCGATCAGCAGCGGGATGGCGAATCCCGGACTTGAACCGGGGACACCACGATTTTCAGTCGTGTGCTCTACCAGCTGAGCTAATTCGCCGTGAAGGCGGGAAGGGTAGCGCGAAGGTATCGGGGCGCGCACGGCTCACGGCTAGGGTCTCGCGCGTGGGTCGCAAGGGCAGCGCGCTCGCGGTCGCGGCAGCTCTGGCGGTTGCGGTCACCGGGTGCGGGACGAAGGAGAAGGACGTCGTGATCGCCGACCCGATCGCCGAGGCGCTGGCCCACGCGCCCGCCGATGCGGCGGCGCTCGCCCTGATCGCGACGGACACCGCGGCGGGTCCCGGAGCGGCGCTGGCGCGGCTCGCGCGGCGCTTTCCCGGCATCGAGCTCGTGCTCGCGCAGGGGCAGGCGACGCTCGGACAGCGCCTCGGCCTGGACTACGCGACGGAGGTCGAGCCGCTGCTCGGCAACCCGCTCGTGCTCTGGTCGGTCGACGGGAGCGCCGAGCGGCGCTTCGCGGCCTGGGTCGTGCGCGACGGCGATCGTCTCGGGGAGCTGCTCGAGGGACGCAAGCGCTCCGGGGCGCTTGCGGCCGCGCCGGCGGTCGGCGGCTACGCGCTCTTCGTCCGCCGCGACGGCGGCGCCTACGCGCGCCGCGGGCCGCTGCTGGTCAGCGCGCCGGATCTCGCGAGCCTGCGCACGGTCCTCGCGCGGCGGCAGGCCGGGCGCGGGCAGTGGTCGCCGGCGCTGCTGCGCGAGCGGGGGCTCGGGCTGCCGGAGGGCGCCGTCGCCCGAGTGGCGCTCGACGCTCGGGCACTTGTCGCCCGCCGCGGCGGCAGCGCGCGGCGCGTGCCGTGGGTCGCGGCGCTCGAGCGGGCGGCGCTGACCGTCTCCACTGCGGCCGGCGGGCTGCGCGTCCGTGCCCGGGCGAGCACCGACGCCGGGAGGCTCGCGCCGAACGACGTGCCGATCGCCGGCGGCGTCGAGCCGCCCGCGACCCGTGGCAGCGGCCGGATCGTGGCGGCGGTGCGCGAGCCGCAGCAGACGCTGCGCTTCGCCCGCCGCGCGGTCGACCTGCTCGATCCCCAGCGCCTCGACGGGCTGCGGCGGGCCGAGGAGGTGCTCGGCCGCTACGCGCGCGTGAGCGTGCAGGAGGAGCTGATCGATCGGCTGACCGGTACGGCCACGGTGACCTCCCGCGACGCGCGCACGGTCACCCTGCGCGCCGAGCTCGACGACCCCGGTCGGACGGCGGACGCGCTCGGGCGGCTCGGTGCCCTCGCCCGACTCAGCGGGCCGCTCGCGGACCTCACGGGCGTCGATCTGGGCGGCATCGGCGTCGAGGGGCGGGACGGTGGGAGCTACCTCGTCACCCAGGACGGCCGGCTGCTCGTCGCCCTCGCGGTGGTCGACGGGGCGCTCGTCGCCTCGAACAGCCCGGGGGCGGATCTGGTCGCCGCCGCGCGGGCGCCGGCTGCCCCGCGCGCGCCGACGGCCGGGTCCTTCCGGGCGAACCTCGACGCAGAGCTGCTCAAGGATCAGCTCGTGAGCCGCCTCGGCCTGCCGGCCTTCGCCCGCGGTGCTCTCGCGCCGCTTGGCGCCGCGAGGATCACCGCGCGCGGGGAGCGTGAGCTCTTCGACGTGCAGCTCGTCCTGCCCGTCGCGCGCTGAGGACTCGACCCCGGCACAAACACGCCGAGCGCCCCACACCGGCGGCGTGAGGCACCCCGAGCGTGCCCGCAGCCCGAGGACCCGCGCAGCGGCGGGCCCTCGACTTCCTGCGTCTCGAAGCGGCGGGCGCTTCTCTGCTCAGCCGCTAACCGTCTGGTAGCGGACCCAGCCGGTACGCGGGTAGTAGTCCAGCGACATGCCGGCGTTCGAGCCGCGGCTGCCGTTGCAGTGCACGATCTTGCCGTTGCCCATGTACAGCGCGATGTGGCCGGTGCCGTTGCCCATGCCGCTGACCCCGTAGAAGATGAGGTCACCGACCTTGAAGCCGTCGGGAGGCGTCGTGCCCTGACCGCGCAGCACCTTCCCGTAGGGCGTCGTCGCGCTCGAGGAGCTGTAGCGCGCGGGCATGCGGCCCCTCGCGGTCCAGTTCTCCTTCGTGAAAGTGCCGATGTCGACCCCTCCCTGGGCCATCGCCCAGCGCAGGAAGCTCGAGCAGTCGCAGGCCTGGCGCCCGCCGCGCGGCGGCGCGTTGCGCTGCATGTAGGAGATCGAAACGTTCGTCGGCAGCCGCCGGGTCATGGAGTACTTGCCGGCCCACCAGCTCGTGTGGCTGACGGCCCAGTTCACGGCCCGCTTGGCCGCAGCAGGAGTCCCGGACGAAGGCGCCGGCACCGGAGCCGGAGCTGGGGCAGGGGCCGGTGCCGGGGCGGGAGCCGGTGCCGGGCTCGGCGCGGTGCTCGGGCCGGAGCCGCAGGCGCCCTGGTCGCCCGTGGTGCAGATCCGCATGGAGGACGCGCGGTTGTCCAGGCGTGAGAGGTTCCAGTGAAGCGTGCCGCTCGTGGCGCAGATCGGCGTCGACGCGTCTCCGCCGTAGTTGGGCAGGTCGTAGACCCGGACGCAGGTGCCGGCGCTGATGGCCACCGAGGAGCGGTCGTTGTCGACGTCATGGGTCTTGCCGTCGTAGTTGATGAAGCGCCGGAAGTCCGGCATCTCGGTGCGGCCCTTGGTGATCATCGAGCCGCCGGTGCAGTTCGAGCCGCTGAACAGCTGTGTGCGGGCGAAGCTCGCCTTCGCTCCTGCAGCGCAGGACGCCTGCGTGGCCACCGCGGCCGGGGCTGCGGTTAGTGCGCAGCCCGCCGCGGCGGCGGCGGCGATCAGCGTGCGCCCGAGCCAGGTCCGCCGCTTGCGTGGCTCTCTCATGGTCATCGTCTCCGTGTCGGTGGTCAGTCGGGGATGAGCGCCATCACCGAGGTGACCAGCACACGCCGGCGGTTCTACCACAGCATCCGGGAACTGACCAGCACTGATGCAGCTCGAGGCTCCCGGCGGTGGCGCTCAGCCGTCCCAGGCCTTGAGCTGGCCCAGCGGGTCGACCGGCACGGAGCTCCTCGCGCCTGTCCGCCATCCGTTGGGCCACAGCTCGAAGTGGAGGTGCGGCGCGCTCGAGTCCCCCGTCGAGCCGAGCGCGCAGAGCGGCTGGCCCTCGCTCACCACCTGCTCACGCGCCACGCGGGTCGAGCCGCGCACGCAGTGGGCGAAGAAGAAGTCCTGGCCCGCGGCGGAGTGCACGACGACGTACTCGCCGGCGCCGCCGGCCTGGAAGTCGGTGAAGCGCACCCTGCCGGCGGTGGGCGCGACGATCGGAAGGCCCTGAGGGCCGAGGATGTCGACGCCCTGGTGGCGGTGGTCGCCGCGGTCGACGCCGAAGCCCTGGCCGTAGGTGTGGGCGCCGGCGACGGGGAACGTCCCGGCCGCGCCGGCAGGGGCGACGGGCGCGAGCGGCACGGCGGGGACCGGAGCGGGCGCCGGCTTCGGCACGAGCGGCGGCTTGGGCTTGGGCTTCGGGCGAGCCACCACGGTCAGCGTCGAGCGGCCCGGCGTGCGCCGCTTGCGCAGGAGGGTGCGCCCCGCGGGATCGGACGCGTGGATGCGTGCGACGTAACGGCCCGGCGCGAGCTCGGTTCCGTTGGGCCAGCGCGGCCGCAGCAGCTTGCCCGTGCGCACGCGCCCGAGGTCGACGTGCACGACGCGCCCGGCCGCGCTCAGCGGCCACAGGACGATGCGTGCGCGGATCAGCGGAACCCCGGCTTCGTCGAGGCGCAGGACGATCCGCGGCAGCGCGGACCCGGAGATCACCCGCCTGGGCGCGACGCCGAAGCGCGAGGCGACCGGGCGTCCGCCGAGGGCGAACGCGCTGCCGTACTCCGTCCCGCCCGCCCCGCCGGACTCGGGCGGGAAGGCGGCGCCGCCGGCCGAGGCGGGGGCCACGGGTGCCAGCAGCGCTCCGCCGATCACCCAGGTCGCGACGAGCCCTACCAGGGTGCGCTGCCGGAACGCGAGCATGCCCCCACCCTCGGCATCTCGCGCGCGCGGCCGATCGCTGCGCGCGCCCTTGCGCAACTCCGGTGCGGGAAACCGGCGTCGATCGCGCAGCTCGCAGCGGCGACGCGGCGACGTTCCGCGGTCGCGAGGCCGTGGAGCGCCCGCGCGATGGACCGGGGCGGGGCCGAGCGTCAGCTCAGCCCGAGCGCCGCCGTCGCCGCGCTGCGGTTGCCGAAGCGGTCGCGCACGGCCCCCGGCGCGAGCGTGACTCGGCCCCCGCTGACGCGGGCGTCCGGCACGCGGACCTCGACCGGCGGCGGCGGCGGGATGAGGTCGTCCTTGCCCGCCGCCGGGAAGGCGAGGGTCGCTCGCACGTCGCCGTCCGCCCCGCGGCGCACGGAGCGCACCTGCGCCGTGGTCGACGGGGTCACCGCGAACGTCGAGGAGATCAGCTCGTAGCGCGTCGCGGTCACCCGCAGCCGGTAGGTGCCCGTCGGCACGGTCGCCGCGGGCTGCCACTCCAGCGTGTAGCGGCCCTGGTCGTCGACCCGCCAGAACATCCCGAGCGCGAGATCGGAGTCGACCGTCCGCCAGCGCTTGCCGACGATCCGCTGGGCGCTCACGAACGCGCGGTCGACGGGCCGGTCGACGCCGTTGGCCCCGCCCGTCCAGGCCAGCGCGACCTTCCCGAGCCGCTCGACCGAGCCCGCAGGCTGCGCGGTGATCGCACCGGAGGCCGCGCCGGACTCGAAGGCCGGGCCGTCGGGCTTGACGCCGTAGCTCGTGTCCAGCGGGTACGGCGCCGGTGCCGGTCCGCCCGTGGCCATCGCCTTCGCGAGCTCGACCAGCCGCTCCTGCAGGAACGTCGCCTCGTTCGTCCCGTACAGGGTCGAGGCGCCCTCGTAGCTCTGCGTCCCGTACTCCGCCGGCGTGGTCACGTACTGGATGAAGTCCTGCGCGAGCCCGGCGATCGTGACGGTCTTGACCCCGCGGCCGGCGAGCTCGGCGAGCACCGCCTTGCGCACGTGTACCCCGACCTCCTTGGTCGGCTCGCCCGGGATCGTCGCCAGCACTCCGTCGCCGATCCGGTACATGCCGACGATCGTGGCGGGCGGCGGCGAGGCGATCGGGAGCTGGATCTTGCGCCCCTGCACCGGGTCGTCGATCGGGCTGGTCATGCCCTCCAGCGGCGTCTGGGTCACGTCGAAGAGCGGCCCGCGCCCCTCCTCGGAGCCCGTCAGGAAGCTCGCGCCCACGATGCCCTTGGAGTCCACGGGTCCCGTCGCGGTCTGGCGGCCGCAGAAGCAGGCTCGCGTCCAGCGCACGTCGAGCTCCGGTGTCCGGCTGAGGCGCGCGCCCGCGTCCTTCCAGGCGTCGAACATCGCGGTGGCCTCCTTGCCGCCGACCTCCACCGCGCCCGCGACGCCCGTGTGCCGCAGCCCCGCGCTCTGGTCGCCCTCCGCGCCGTTGGGGTAGACGTTGACGATCGTCTGCCGCTTCGGCACGTCGGAGGCCTTGCGCACGCGGTCGGCGAACAGGCGCCAGGCCGCAGCGTGGTGGTCGCCGGAGTAGGCCTCGGTCTCGCTCTTGACGACGGTGCCGTGGTCGGCGAAGTTCGAGTACGCGCCGATCGGGATGTGCCGTGCGGGCCTGCCCTTCTGCTTCTTGACCTTGTCCACGCGGAGCACGTCGACCGTCGGGTCGATCGTCGAGATCCGCCCGCCCGGCGCCATGTCGGCGCTGCCCTTCCCGAACGGCACGTCGATGCCGTAGTTGGCCAGGTGCGCCTCGATCGAGCGGTTGTCGGTGACGTCGGTCAGCCGCGTGTGGCCCCACGCTGCCTCGGCCAGGCCGCGGTCGGCGTCCGCGCGGCGGATCGACGCGGCGATCTGCTTGACCAGGAAGGTGTAGAGCTGGCGGTCGGCCGGCGCGGGGTCGAAGAACTTCACGAAGCTCTCGGGCGTCGTGGCGGTCTCCACGCTCGGCGCGGCGGTGTTGTAGGTCGGGTTGTTCGAGAAGCCGCCCGGGCCGGAGTGCGTGTGCGAGGCGGCCAGGAGCACCGTGGTCTCGTCGTAGCCCAGGTCGTGCAGCTCGCGCGCGACGTCCTCCTGCAGCCCGGCCGCGATCGAGAAGAGCTCGACCGCCACGAGCGCGACCTTCTTGTTGCCGCGCTGGAGCACGAGTGCGTTCGAGTAGAGCCGCGTGCTCTGCCCCGTGGCCTGGCGGTCGGCGCGCGTCCAGCCCCCGAGGTAGTAGCCCGTCTTGGGCGGCGTGATGTCCGCCTGCCCCGCGCCGGCGCGCAGCTGCCCCGCCGTCGAGCCCTTCTTCGCCGCCTCGGCGCTCCCTGGCGCCAGCAGCGCCGCCGCGCACGCTGCACCGATGATCCGCGAGCCCCACCGTCGTCCGTTCACCCGCCCAGGAAAGCAGAATTCCTGTCCGTCACGGGCCGATTGGTCGGTCTGCGCCTCATGGCTTCGGGTCGCGCTCGACGATCGCGGGTCCGGCGTCGCCACCGGGCGTGACGACCCTGGGCCGCGGCGTGACGATGCGCGGCGGCTTCAAGAGGCCCCGGTTGGCCTCGGTATCCGCCAGGCGCTCGTACTCCAGCACGGTGGTGACCGCGACGAAGCGGCCGCCGCGGGCAAAGCGCGGCTCGTAGGTCGTCCGCGTCGGCTGGAGGGTCTCGGCGTCGAAGTCCCAGGTGACGTCCTCGGACGCGTTGCGGAAGCGCTCGAACCGGCGACCGTCGACGGTGACCGTCCCGGACGAGCGCAGCGTCCCGTCGTCGAGCTGGGCGCGAGCGTCGGAGACGAGGTCGAAGCCGCGGCGAGCTGCTCGACCGGCGGGACGCTCTCGCGCTCCTGCTTTCGGAGGCGCCGGACGCAGGATGTCGTCGTAGAGGAGCGTCCCGTCCAAGGCGTTGCCGCGGACGCGGCCGGCGCTTGCGTTCGGGGCGAGCCATACGTCCATGGTGGAGCTTCGGTCGGCGAGGCCAGTGCTGCGCTGATCGATGCGCGTCTTGATGTGCAGGATGCGGTCACCCGGGTCGAGCGCGCGCTCCGCCGCCTGCGCGACGTCGAGGGTGCGCGGTGCCCGGTCGTCGCCGATCACCCCGGTGAGGGCCAGGACCGTGGCGGCAAGCGCAGCGGCGCCGACACCGGCGAGCGTCCGCCGTGGCCCGCGCGAGGGACGGGCCGCATCGGCAGCCGGGGCAGCCCACGGTGCGACCCGGATCTCGTCGAGGTCGGGCACCGGGTTGGCCGCCCGGAGACGGTCGTGCAGTTCGGGGGGCGAATCGTGGGTCATGGCGTCGTCTCCAGCGTCGAGGGGCGGTGTTCGAAGGCGTCGTCCTGGTCCTGCAGCGCAGCGGCGAGCCGTCGCCGGGCGCGGTGGAGGCGGACGGCGAAGGTGCCGGGGCGCACCCCGAGGACCGCAGCGGCGCGCTGCGGCGAGAGCTCCTCCCACGCCACGAGCAGCAGCGCTTCGCGGTCCGCGGGTCGCAGCGCGGCAAGCGCGCGCGCCAGGCGCCGGTCGGAGGGCAGCTCCGGCGCCGGGGCCTGCCCCGCGCCCGACGCTCCGGCCAGCCGCTCGTGCAGCGCCCAGCGACGTTGTCGGCCGCGTCGCTCGTTGGCCAGCACGCGCCGCGCCACGCCGAACAGCCACGGCAGCGCGTCGTCGGGCACATGGTCGATCCGTCGCCACGCCGTGGACCAGACGGCCGCGCAGACGTCGTCGGCGGTGGCGGCGTCCGTGCGCCGCAGCGCGTATCCACGCACAGCGGCGGCGTGGTCGGCGTAGAGGCGGTCGAGGGCGTCCACGTAGGCTCAGTGTCCGCGTACTGGCCGCTTGTTACCGATCCCCGAAGATCGCGTTGGTCGGTCCTACGGATCCCGTCGACCCTTTCGACCGACCAACGGCGCATCCGGCCGCCGGCCTCAGTGCTCGAGCATCCGCCCGAGCAGCTCCGCCGCCCCGTCCTTGGCCAGCGGCTCGTTGAGGTTCCCGCACTTCGGCGACTGCACGCACGAGGGGCAGCCCGCCTTGCAGCGACACTCCGTGATCAGCCGGTACGCGTCGGCGGCGAGGCGCTCGAAGGCGTCGAAGCCCGTTCGCGTGATGCCCACTCCGCCCGGGTGGCCCTCGTGGATGAAGATCGTCGCCCCGCCCGTCTGCGGGTGCAGGTTCGTCGACAGCCCGCCGATGTCCCAGCGGTCGCACATCGCGATGAGCGGCAGCACCGCGATCTGCGCGTGCTCGGTCGCGTGAAGCGTTCCCATCGTGTCGGGGTTCGGAAAGTCCTCCCACAGCACGTCGGGTCCGAGCTCGTACCACAGCCCCTTGGTCGTGAACGCGGTCGGCGGGAGGTCGAGGGCCTCCATCCCGAGCTCCTCGTGGTCGGAGAGCCGCTTGCGCTGGTAGCCGAGCACCTGCTCGGTCACGGTCACCACGCCGTAGCTCAGCGTGACTCCGAGCGTGTCGCGGCGGTCGAGCAGCTGCTCGACGTGCGTGAGCGTCTCGCGCTTGGGCTGCGTGTACCAGTCGCCGGAGAAGGGCGTGACCAGCGCGCGCGATCGCTCCAGATCCAGCTCGCGCACCTCGTACTGGCGCCCCATGTGCAGGTAGACCGCGCCGTCGTGGACGGTGGAGTGCGAACGCGCGCCGTCCGCGGTTCCGAGCACCTCGCCGTTGGCGACGTCGACGATCGAGACCAGCTCGTTGGAGGACGAGCGCAGCGAGACGCGGCCCGCGGGGTAGTCCTCGGGCTTGCGCAGGGTGAAGCTCCCACGGCGCTGGACGAGGTGCCCCTGGCCTGCGAGGTGCTCGCAGTGGGCGAGCAGCCGCGGCCCCAGCGTCTCGGTGTCGGTCGCCGGATCGAGCGGTCCTTCGTGCGCGGCGCAGAGCAGGTGGGCGAGGTGGATCTCCTCGGACTCGTACTCGAGGATCGCGCTCTCCACGGGCCGGTCGAGGAACTCGTCGGGGTGGCGGCAGAAGAACTGGTCGAGTGCGTCCTCACCGGCGACGTAGAGCGCGAGCCCGCGCCCGCGCCGCCCCGCGCGGCCCCACATCTGCCGCAGCGACGCGACCGTTCCCGGGAACGTCACGACGATCGCCGCGTCGAGCGCGCCGATGTCGATCCCGAGCTCCAGGGCACTGGTCGTCACGACCGCGAGCAGCTCCCCCGACGTGAGCTGGCGCTCGAGCTCGTGGCGCTGCTGGGTGGTGTAGCCCGCGCGGTAGGCGGCGACGCGCTCGGCGAGGTCGTGGTCGCCGGAGCCCTCGAGGTGCGAGCGCGCCGCGTGCGCGACGACCTCCGCGCCCTTGCGCGAGCGGATGAAGCAGATCGTCCGCGCGCCGCTGCGCACGAGGTCGGCGAGCAGCTCGCCCGCCTCGGAGGTCGCCGGCCGCCGCGTCTGCAGCACCTCGTCGACCACGGGCGGGTTCCACATGGCGATCTTGCGGCTGGCGCCCGGGGAGCCGTCCTCGTCGACGAGCGCGATGGGCGAAAGCCCCGTCAGCCGCTCGGCCAGGTCGACCGGGTTGGCCACCGTGGCGCTGGCCAGCACGAAGCGCGGCTCGGTCCCGTAGGCGTTGGCGATCCGCCGCAGCCGCCGCAGCACGTTGGCGACGTGCGAGCCGAAGACGCCGCGGTACACGTGCGCCTCGTCGACGACGACCACCGCGAGGTTGCTCATCAGCTCGGCCCACTGGCGATGGTGGGGCAGGATCCCCATGTGCAGCATGTCCGGGTTGGTGAGGATCAGGTTCGCCCGCCGCCGCACCTGCGCGCGGTCCTCCTTGCGCGTGTCGCCGTCGTAGATCGCGGGTCGCACCTGCTTGGTGAGTCCGAAGGAGTTGAGCGAACGCGCCTGGTCCTGCGCGAGTGCCTTGGTCGGATAGAGGTAGAGCGCACGCGCCTTGGCGTCGCGGCAGAGCACGTCGAGCGTCGGCAGCTGGAAGCACAGCGACTTGCCCGACGCGGTGCCCGTGGTGACGATCGTCGGCCCCGCCCACGCCCGCTCGAGCGCCTCGGCCTGGTGGGCGTAGAGCTCGGTGAGCCTCCGCTCAGATAGCGCGGCGCGCACGGCGGGGTGCAGCCCCTCGGGGATCGGGCGCAGCTTCGCCGGCCGCGGACCCTCGAACGCCTCGCCTACCAACCGATCGCGATCGCGGCCGGTCTGCAGGAGCTCCGTCCACGGGTCGCGGGTCGGGGTGGTTGCCATGCGCTCGGGCACGGTAGAGCGCGGAGACCGCGCGGCGTGACCCGGCTCTCAGCGCAGGTGGCGTTCCAGTGCGCGGCGCTTCAAGACGCCGGAGGCAGCTCGAGCGGCTCGCATCGGGGTTCTAAGCGCGCGCGCAAGATCATGTTCGCCGGATGACTGGACGGATGGCCGATAGGCCCGGTGGGTACGGCGGGTACATGGGTCCTGGTCTCAGCCTGCGCCTTCCGGTCACGACACGGGCGCCGCGCCAAGCGCGCCACCAGGTCGTCGACGGCCTCGAGCTCGACGGCTCGCTTGCCGCGGGCGTGGCGCTGCTGGTCTCCGAGGCGGTGACCAACAGCGTGCTGCACGCTGGCCTCGACGCGCGCGACGTCGTGCATGTGGACGCCTGGTGGTGCGACGGCTGCGTCCGGATCGAGGTCTGCGACGAGGGCGCCGGGCTGCACAGCCCGTCGCCCGCCGGGCCCCGAGAGGGCGGGCGCGGCTTCAAGCTCATCGACCGCCTCGCCGAGCGCTGGGGCGTGCACTCCGACGGCCACACCAGCGTCTGGTTCGAGCTCGCTGGCTAGAGCTGCGTCTCGGAGGGCTCGGCTCCGCGCCACCCGCGCACGCGGGCGACCGTGCGCCCCCACGCGCCGCTCGGAGGCCGCGGCGCCCGGCGCCAGCGCGCCGGGGGCGGCACCGTGGTGCGCACGAGCGCGACCCAGTCGTCGAGCGGGAGCTCGCCGGCGATGAGCCGCGCCAATCCGCTGAGCACGGGCGCGTCGACTAGCGCGTCCTCCAGCGCGCGCGCGAGCAGCGGCACGGTCTCGAAGGACTCCACCGCCTGGCCGATGCGGTCCGGGATCTCCGCGCCGGGCACGCCGTCGGCGAGCATCTCCCCCGCCCGCCGGTTGCGCGACTGCGGCGCGAGCGTCGTGGCCACAAGGTCGCCCGTCCCGGCCAGGCCGATCATCGACTCGGGGCGCGCCCCCTGCGCCTCGGCGTAGCGCCACACCTCCGCGAAGATGTGGCCCGCGGCAGCTCCCGCCGCGTTGAGGCCCTGGCGCTCCGTCGCGCCGGCCGCGAGCGCCGCGGCGTTCTTGGCGATCCCGGCGAGCTCCACCCCGACCGGGTCGTTGGACTGCTCGCAGACGACGCCCGCCCGGATGAAGACCTGCGCGAGCGCGTTGGCGAGCTCCTCGTTGGCCGAGGCCGCCACGAGTCCCGCCCCCTCATGCACCATCTCGCGCGCGTGGGCGGGGCCGCCGATGCAGGCCACCCGGCTCTCACCGAGCGAGTCGCGCATCCTGATCGTCGGCGCCAGGCCGTCGGGCGGGACGAGCCCCTTGGCCAGGGAGACGAGCGAGGCGCGCGGCCCCAGGCCGGCCGCGTCGAGCCCCGCGATGACCTCGTCGAGCCCGCGGGACGGGACGCCGAGGAAGACGTACTCCGCCCGGGCCAGGCCGTCGCCGATGTGCCCGATCCGCAGCTGGGACGGGAGGTCCACGCCGGGCAGGTAGGCCGCGTTCGCTCCGTCGGCGATCAGGCGCTCGGCCTGCTCCGAGGTCCGGGCCTGAAGCGTCGTGCGCAGCCCGCCGCGCGTGAGCAGGACGGCGACCGCGGTCCCGAACGAGCCTGCGCCGACGACCACCGCGCGGCGCCCGAAGGGCGAGCGCAGCTCCTTGAGCGGCGCAGGCATGTGGGGGCGCGGGCGGTCGGGCATCGACGGCGCAGGCTATCCACGGCGTGAGCGGCGAACGAAGGGGCGACGCGCGGTGCGATACCTGGCAAGGTCTCGGGCCATGGTCCCGACCCCCGACGAGCACGGCGGGCCCCCGTCAGCTCGCGGTGGCGCCGGCCGCCTCGCGCTGAGGCGCCGCAGCGCCTCCGTGGCGGCTTGGGTCGTTCTCGCGCTCGGGGTGCTGGCGTCCGTCGGCGGGGCGCTGTGGTGGCAGGGGCAGAAGGCCGACGAGGCGAACGCGGGCTTCGACCGCTCCGTCGCGGGCGTCGAGGCGTCCGTGCGCTCGGAGCTGCAGCGCTACGTCGAGGCGCTGGCTGCGGCCAGGGCGCTGCTGACCGTCGCGGGTGGCCTCGACGCCGACGGCTTCGACCGCTACGTCACCCGCCTCGACCTGCGCCGCAGCTACCCCAGCGCCGACGGGCTGGCGGTGATCGCCCGCCGGTCGGGCCCTGCGCAGGTGGCCACCCTCGTCGCCCCGCCGGCGCGCTGGGTCTCCGCGGGCTTCGACTTCTCTGCCTTCCCCCCGGTCCACGCGGCGCTGGAGCGCAGCGCACGGACCGGCGCTCCGGTGCTCTCCGAGCGCTTCACGCCCTTCGCCGACGCCGCGCTGCCCGCCGCCGCCAAGCACGACGGCTTCGTCGCCGTGCTCCCGCTCGGCGGCCGCGGGTGGGTCGCGGTGCACTTCCGCGGTGACCGCTTCCTGGCGGGCGTGCTCGGCCGCACGGGCTTCGCGGCGCGCTTGGAGCTCTTCGACGGCCCGGATCCGGCGACGGCCAAGCGCCTTGCCGGAACCGCGGTGGAGACCCCGGTGGCCAGCGGACCCGACGCGCTGCTGCGCGTCCGCCCGCTCGAGGTGCTGGGGCGCCGCTGGACGCTGCGCGCAGCAGCGCTGCCGGAGCTCTCCGGCGCCACGGACGAGAGCGGCCCGTGGCTCGTGCTGCTCGGCGGGCTGATGGTCACCGGGCTGCTTTTCGCGGTGCTGCGCGTGCTCGCGGGGCAGAAGGCGCGCGTGGATCGGCAGGTCGAGGCGACCACGCGCGACCTGCGCGCCAGCGAGGGCCGCTTCCGCTCGCTGGCCGCCTCCTCGCCGATCGGCATCTTCCAGGCCGAGGCGACCGGCGCGGTGCTGTGGGTCAACGACGAGCTCGTGGAGATCACCGGCCAGGACGCGTCCGCCTCGCTCGGCGACGGCTGGCGCACCCTCGTGCACCCCGACGACGGCGATCGGCTGCGGGCGGAGCTGACCGGGCTGGGTGAGCGCGGGGAGCTGTCGCTCCAGCTGCGCCTGCAGCGCGGCGACGGGCAGGAGCGCTGGGTGCATGTCCGGATCGCGCCCGTCGACGCGCTCGCCGGGCCCGACGGCGGGCTCGTCGGCAACGTCGAGGACATCACCGAGCGCCGCGCCTTCGAGGCCGAGCTCGAGCACAACGCGCTGCACGACGCGCTCACCGGGCTGCCGAACCGGGCGCTCTTCGCGGACCGCGTCGGGGTGGCGCTCGCGCGCAGCGCGCGTGCCGAGCACCGTGTGGGCGTGCTGTTCGTCGACCTCGACCGCTTCAAGGTGGTCAACGACTCGCTCGGCCACTCCAGGGGCGACGCGCTGCTGGTGGCCGTGGGCGAGCGGCTCGTGCGCAGCGTGCGCCTCGGGGACACCGTGGCGCGCTTCGGCGGCGACGAGTTCACCGTGCTCTGCGACGGGCTGACCGACGGCCGCCGCGCCGTCGAGGTCGCCGAGCGAATCCTCGCCGCGCTCGCCGAGCCCGTACGCGTCGACGGCGTGGAGCTGCATGCGACCGCGAGCATCGGCATCGCCTACGCCGACAGCGCGACCGCCACCGCGGAGGCGCTCGTCCGCGACGCCGATGCCGCGATGTACCGCGCCAAGCAGCTCGGGAAGTCGCGGGTGGAGATCTTCGACGACGCGCTGCGCGCGAGCGCCACAGAGCACCTCGACGTCGAGAACGGCCTGCGCCGCGCGATCGAGCGTGACGAGCTCGTCCTGCTCTACCAGCCGAAGGTCGACCTGCGCAGCGGGGAGGTCGTGGGGGTCGAGGCGCTCGTGCGCTGGGACCGTGCGGGCGTCGGCCGGGTGGCGCCGGCCGCGTTCATCCCGATCGCGGAGGAGACCGGGCTGGTGGTGGGCATGGGCGCCTGGGTGCTGCGCGAGGCCTGTCGCCAGGCCGCGGAGTGGGCCACGAGCTGGCCGGGGCCGCTCCCGCCGATGGTCGCGGTCAACCTCTCCGCGCGCCAGCTCGCCGACGCGGGGATCGTCGCGCTCGTGGTCGAGGTGCTCGCCGCGACGCGCCTGCCCCCACGGCGCCTGTGCCTGGAGATCACCGAGAGCACGCTGATGGACGACGCGGAGGCAGCCGCCGTGACGCTCGCGCAGCTGCGGTCGCTCGGCGTGCGCCTGGCGATCGACGACTTCGGCACGGGCTACTCGTCGCTGAGCTACCTGCAGCGCTTTCCCGTCGACTTCCTCAAGGTGGACCGCTCGTTCGTGTCGCCGCTGCGCCCCGGAGGCGGCGAGGAGACGGCGATCGTCGAGGCGATCACCGGGCTCGGGCACGCGCTCGGGCTGGAGATCATCGCCGAGGGCGTCGAGACCGACGAGCAGCGGCGGATCGTCACGCGGCTCGGGTGCGCGCTCGGGCAGGGCTTCCTGTGGTCGCCGCCGGTGAGCGCCGGCGAGGTCGAGGCGCTTGCGGCCGGCGCGTCGCGTCCCGCGGTCCCGGCGGCGGTGCCGGCGTGAACGCACGGCGCCCGCAAGTCGCCGGGGCGAGTGCGGCGCGGCCGACCCGGCGGGGCCTGCTCGCCGCAGGGGCGGCCGGCGGCGTCGCGCTTGCGGTCACGGCGTGCGGCGGCGGCGGCTCGGAGCGGGCGGGAGCGGTGCCGGCGCTGCGCGGTCGCGGCGACGAGCGCATCCTGCAGTTCGCGCTCCTGCTCGAGTTCCTCGAGTCGGACTTCTACGACGCCGTGGTCGCCTCGGGGCTGCTTCGCGGTCGGACCCTGGAGATCGCGCGGCGCTTCGGGGAGAACGAGCAGGAGCACGTCGACGCGCTCACCGCCGCGATCCAGCAGCTCGGGGGCACGCCGCCCGGCAAGCCGCGGACGCGCTTCGTGCTCGAGGAGCCCGGGGCGGTGCTGCGCCAGGCCGCGGGAATCGAGGCGCTCGGGGCGTCGGCCTACCTCGGGGCGGCGCCGCTCATCGAGGATCCGCAGGTGCTGGGCGCCGCGCTGGCGATCCACTCCGTCGAGGCGCGCCACGCCGCCGCGCTCAACCGGCTGCTCGGGCGGCCGGTGGTCGGGCGCTCGCCGTTCGTCAAGCCCGCTGCCGTCGAGGACGTGCTCCGGCAGGTCGCCCAGTACCTGGAGCCCGTGTGAACATCAGCCGCGCCGAGCTGCTCCTGCGCGGGGCTGCGGGCACCGGGGCCGCGCTGGCCGGGCCGCTGGTCTCCCGCGCGCTCGCGCAGGAGGGCGGCGGCGACGCGGGGGTGCTGCGCTTCGCCCTCACGCTCGAGCGCCTCGAGCTCGCGCTCTACGAGCACGCGGCCCGCCTGGAGCTCTCGCCGGAGGTCCGCGACGTGGCGCGCGAGTTCGGAGGCCACCAGCGCGCGTTCGTCGACGCGCTGGTCGGGGCGTTGCGCGACGCCGGCGCTGCGCCCGGTCCGACGCCGCGCTTCGCGTTCCTGAACGCGGGCGAGCCGATCTTCCTCGTGCAGGCCGCCGCCGTCGAGGATCTCGGGGTGGCGGCGCTCAACGGCGCGGCGCCGCTCATCGAGAGCAAGGAGCTGCTGGCCGTCGCGGGCTCGATCGTCGCCACGGAGGCGGCGCACGCCGTGACGTGGCGGATGCTGGCGGGCGAGAACCCGACGGTCGCGGCCTTCGACGAGCGCTTCGGGCGCGCGCGGGTGCTGCGCGAGCTCGGGCCGTTCGTGGTGGGCTGAGGCGGCGGGGGGCAGGGCGGCGGGTGGCGGGGCGCGGGCCCGGTGGCGCGGGCGCGGCCCGGGCGGGTGCGCGCTGTCAGCGCAGCGAGCCGGCAAGCGCGCGGCCCGCCGCTTCGAGCGCGGCGAGATCACCGGCCACGCGGACGCTCGCGAGTCCGTCGGGCACAGCGTCGTCTGCGGCCGAGCCCACGATCGCGTGGCACGGCGCCGCTGCCGCCGCTGCACGGCGCGCCAGCTCCCCGACGACCTTGCCCTCGAAGCTCTGCGCGTCCAGGCGCCCCTCCCCGACGACGATCGCCCGGGCCGCCGCGAGCCGCGCGTCAACCCCGAGCGCGTCGAGCACCCACGGCGCGCCGGGCTCGAGAACCGCGCCGTGGGCCGCCCACAGGCCGCCGGCCAGCCCGCCGGCCGCGCCCGTCCCGGGCACGCCGCGCGGGTCGCGCGGGAGCCGCGCGGCGAGCGCGTCGAGGCGGGCCTCCAACCGGGTGACCGTCGCCGGGTCCGCGCCCTTCTGCGGCGCGAAGACGCGCGCGCACGCCTCCCACGCCACCGTGACGTCGCAGAGCACCACGAGCTGCGCGCCGCGCAGGCCACCCGCCGCCTCGATCGCCTCCAGCGCGCCCGCGCCGCCGTCGCTGGTCGCGCTTCCGCCCGCCGCCACGAGCACGACCGCCGCGCCCTCGCGGACCGCGGCGACGATGAGCTCGCCCGTCCCGCGCGAGGACGCCGCCCACGCGGTCGCCGGCGTCGGCGGCCCGACGAGCGGCAGCCCGCTCGCCTCCGCGACCTCCACGAGCGCCGTCCCGCCGTCCTCGAGCAGGGCGAAGCCCGCGGGCCGCGAGCGCCCGAGCGGGTCCTGCGCGCGCCCCCCGCGGGACTCGCCGCCGAGCGCCGTGAGCAGCACCGCAAGCGTCCCCTCCCCTCCGTCGGCCACGGGGCAGAGGTCCGCGCGCAAGCCCTCCGCCTCCAGCCCCCGCCCGATCGCCGCCGCCACCTGCGCGGCCGAGAAGGTGCCCTTGAAGGCGTCAGGAGCGACGAGGACGGGTCGGGGCGGCACGGGCAGGCTGACCGGCTGCTGCCGACGTTATCCGGCGAACAGCCGGTCGGCGAGCAGCCGAGGGGTCCAGACGGCGGGCTCGTCGAAGTCAGCCTCGAGCAGATGGCGATCTCCGCTGACGATTGCATCCACCGCCTCCTGGCGAGCCAGTGCCACGAGGTAGTCGTCCTTGCGGTCCCGCGTTGCCTCGGGCCGAACCGCCGGGTCGACGGCGAGCCTGACTTGGCGACGGACGAGTCCGGGAAACTGCCGGATGGACTGATCGTCGATGCGACCGGCGAACTTGGGTCGCCTGAGAACCGCCTCGAGCTCGGCCAGCAGTAGCGGACTGGCCACGACCTCGATCAGATCGTCCGTGAGCGCACGCATGACGATGTCGGGGGCCGCTCCGGGACGACCGATGAGTGCTGAGACGAAGACGCCTGGGTCGACAACGACTCGTGTCACACAGCGTCGCGCTCGCGGCGCAAGGCGTGGAGCTCCTCATACGCGACGCGGCTCGCGTCCTCCTCCGACAAGGCTTTCGCCGACTGCGACAGGTCGAGGAGCCGCCCGAGGAGGTACGCGTTGAGCGCCCGCTCGACGACTGCGGTGTCGCTCTCGTCGTCGAGGCCGAGCTCGGCCCGCGCCCGACGCACCATCTCCGCGTCGAGCGGGACGATCACCGTCTCCTTGCGGGAAGCCATGCTGACCACCGTAACGCTGGACGAGGACGGGTCGGGTGGCCACGGAGCGGGCACCCCTCTCAAGGGGTGAGCGCCCGGTGGCGAACCGGAGGGACGATGGCCAAGCGCGAGTACACCGAGATCGACGCGGCCGGCGTTCCCGTCCGCATCTCGAGCCCAGGCAAGGAGTACTTCCAGAAGCGCGTGCCGAACAACATCCCGGAGTGGCTGCAGACCACCACGGTCCACTTCCCGAGCGGGCGCTCGGCCACCGAGCTCGTCTCGACCGACCCCGCGCACCTCGTCTGGGCGATCAACCTCGGCAACATCGACTGGAACCCGTGGCCCGTGCGCCGCGACGACCTCGACCACCCCGGCGAGCTGCGCATCGACCTCGAGCCGCAGCCGACGTGCCGTTCTCCACCGTCCGCGAGGTCGCGATGACCGTGAAGGGGGTCCTCGAGGAGCACGGCCTGCGCGGCTGGCCGAAGACGAGCGGCTCGCGCGGCATCCGCGTCTACGTGCGCATCGAACGCGAGTGGGACTTACCGGCGTGCGCCGCGCCGCGCTCGCCCTCGCGCGTGAGGTCGAGCGGCGCATGCCCGGCAAGGCGACGTCGAAGTGGTGGAAGGAGGAGCGCGTCGGCGTCTTCCTCGACTACAACCAGAACGCCCGCGACCGCACGATCGCCTCCGCCTACTCCGTGCGCACGAAGCCCAACGCACAGGTCAGCTGCGGCCTGGAGTGGGGCGAGGTCCCCGACGTCGAGCCCAAGGACCTGACGTTGTTCACCGTCCCATACCGCCTGCGCGCCGTGGGAGACCCCATCGGGGCGATCGACCAGCTCACCGGCAGCCTCGACGCGCTGCTCGACCTGAGCCGCCGCGACGAGGAGGAGGGCCTCGGCGACGCGCCGTGGCCGCCGAACTTCGCCAAGCACCCCGGCGAGCCCAAGCGGGTGCAGCCGAGCCGGGCGAAGAAGGAGGAGTAGCGAAGGGGTCTACAGCTCGCCGCGCGCAACGAGCCAGCGATGATCGAGGGTGCTCACCGCGCCGATCGCCTCGTAGTCAGCGTCGTAGTGCAGTAGCTCGACGTCAGCTTGAAGCGCGGCGGCCGCGATCAGCAAGTCCGCAGGCGGGACGCTGTGGTGCGTGCCGGCTGCGGCGAGATCCTGCTGAAGCCGACGCACTCGTGGCCACAGCGACCCAGGCATCGGCACGCAGGCAAACGCGGCGAGTCGTTCGGCCAGATCCTCGGCGCGCCGTGCGTTCGGGGCGAGGCGCAAAAGTTCGACGATCACGAGGTCACACACGAGGATCCGTCCAGCCGACACCTCGCGGTTGAACCAGATCGCAAGATCTGGCCTGCGACGGTCGCGAACCCATGTCCACACCGCCGTGTCGGCCAAGGCCGCCGCGGACAGCGGAGGAGGCGTGTCAGGACTCATCTGCGGTGCTTGCTTCGCGCCCCCGAGCGACCTCCTCGGGACTGCCGTCGATGTCTCGACGCACGTCGAAGTCTGCAAGCGCGCGCCGACGCGCCGCATCCTGCAGCGCCGCGTTGACGGTCGCGCTCGCTCCCGTCGTGCCGAGCGCCTCTCCAGCCCGGCGCAGTGCGTCCCGATCGATGTTGATGGTGGTGCGCGACACGCGCATCACGCTAACGCACCCTACGTTGATGCCGCGAACCGGTTCTTCAGCCGCGAGGGGCCTCGGTGATGTCCTGCAGCCAGCGCGCGCGCTGCGCCACGATCTCGACGATCCTGCCGAGGACGGGCGCGTCCCACCCGTCGCGGGCCAGTGCGTCCCGAGCGGCCTGGCTGTGCGCGGGGGCTGCGGTGGCCAGCGCCGCGATCCGCCGCCGTGCTGCCGCCGCCCCGATGCCAGAGGTTGAAAGCATCGCAGCGAGGTGCCGGGCGCGCACGTAGTCGGGTCGGTGCTCCGTGCCGATGCTCATGGCCAGCTTGCGTGACAGTCGTCGGGCGCCGCGGTAGGCGAACGTGCTCAGCACGTCGTACGCAGGAGCCAGCTCAGCGCGGTCGGGGCGATAGAGCAGCGAGAAGTTCTTGCCGTGCGCGTCGTGGTTGCCGACGAGGAAGCTCAGGACGACCTGGTCGAGGAGCTGCGCGACGTCCCGGGCGGGCACCGCGGTCGACGTGCGCAGCAGGGCGAAGCAGTCAGGGAGCGTCGGGCCGCCTTCGGCCTGGTACTTGCGTGCTGCCGGGATGCCCAGCGCCTGGCAGAAGTCCTCTTGATGCAGGCGGACGCTGTGGCCATCGGCCGCGGTCTCACGGTCGTAGCGCGCGACGAGCAGGCACTCCCGGTCACCGGCCCGCCGCGGAGTTGCCCGTGCCACGGCGATGCCCAACCGGCGCCCGAGGTCGAGGCACATCGCCTCGTTGGCGACCGTGTGCTCGAGGGTCGCGATCGGAGTCTTCATGATGTGCGTCGACGGCGTGCGCCCCTGAGTGAGCCCGACGCGACCGTCGGCGCCGACGACGACCGGCAGCTTGTCCTGGGCGCCGGCCAGCGAGAGGCGGTACTCGCCGTCCTCGTCGGCGTGCATCGGACGCGAGGGGAGCTGCTCGATCTCCGCGGCGAGCTCGGATTCGGTCAACCACGCGACGTCCTCGGCGTCGGTCGTCGGCGCAGGCTGCTCGCCCGGCGGGAGCAGGCTGATCGCCCCGGCGGTGTCGCCGGCCAACGCGACGAGCAGGCTGAAGTCGTTCTCTGCGCTGACACCGAGCTGCCGGGCCAGGACCGCTCGAGGCGTGCCCTCTGGAAGCAGTCCCCCGAAGAAGGCCGCGGCGGCTCCCGCCGTCGCCGTCCCGTCCAGCGGGAGCGACTGCGACAGCGGTGGTCGGTGTTCCGCCGTCCAGGCGGTTGCGTACGAGAACTCCAGGCCTCCCGCGCTGTCCTCCAGGGTCCCGGCGACGGCGCCGAAGCACCAGGCCTCAAGCCGACGGGGGCTCAAGCGGATCCTCGATGGCGATGCTCAGTCCGAGGGCGGAAGCCACGCGCAGTGTCTCGGCGAGTCGTGCCGTCGGCTTGCCGCGCTCCAGCTCGCTGACGAAGCGGATGCCGACACCGGCACCGAGCGCGACGTCCTCGAGGCGCAGGCCGCGGCGCCTACGCGCCTCGCGCAGCGCCGAGCCAAGCGACTCCGGTGAGGTGATGGGCGTTTGCATGTCCCGTTCGGGACACTACACCACGATCGGCGCGGTAGGACGAAAGAAACGTCCCGTACGGGACAATGCAGCCCATTCTTCGGACCCGTTTGCCGTTGTGTCCCGCTCGGGACAGAGCCGTCGTGGACCTGCCGCCGACGCAGCCTCACGCGCGCCCCAGCGCCACCGCGAGGCGCTGGCCGTACTCCGCCTCGGAGATCAGTTGCGCGCCCAGGCTCAGCGTGTGCGGCGTCGGCGTCTGGATGTCGCAGAGGAAGAAGCCGCCCGTGGCGAGGTGGTCCAGCGTGCGCACCAGCAGCGCGTTGCCGGCCTTGGGGCGCGCGCGCCGCATGGACTCGAGCAGGGCCGCGCGCCCCATCACGATCGCCAGGATCCCGGCCGCGAGCTCGCCGTCGGGGCTGCGCAGCTCGAACGAGCGCGCTACCCCCGCGCGGTGCAGATCGCGGTAGAGCCGCTTCAAGCGCGGGGTGATCCACACGCCGTCGGCCGGATCGGGCGGCGCGGCGCACAGGTCGAGCACCTGCTCATAGCCCTCGTCGACGGCCAGCCGGTGGTCGGCGCACGCGCGCACGTCGCGGCGCAGGCGGTGGCGCAGGCCGTCGCGGAAGCCGGCGTCGAGCGGCAGGATCGCGCGCTCTTCGGTGCCGTACCAGGGCAGCTCGCCGCGCGGGTCGTCGTCCATCGGGAACCAGCCCTGGGCGTAGAGGGCGACGGCGTGGGCAACGTCCATCCGCACCAGCCTAGGTTGGCCGCCGGCGCCGACCGGGGAAGAGTCGGGGCATGGAGTTCGGCTTCAAGCTCATCGCAGAGGCGTACACGCCCAAGGACCTCGTCCGCCAGACCGTGCAGGCCGAGCAGGCCGGCTTCGACTTCGTCGAGATCTCCGACCACTTCCACCCCTGGCTGCCGGAGCAGGGCCACTCGGGCTTCGCCTGGTCGATCCTCGCCGCGGCCGCCGCCAAGACGGAGCGCATCCGCCTCGCAACGGGCGTCACCTGCCCGTTCATCCGCTACCACCCGGCGATCGTCGCCCAGGCCGCCGCGACCACCGCGCTGCTGGCCGACGACCGCTTCACGCTCGGGGTCGGCGCGGGCGAGCGGCTCAACGAGCACGTCGTCGGCGGTGGCTGGCCGTCGGTGCGCGTGCGCCACGAGATGCTCCGCGAGGCGCTCGAGATCATCCGCCTGCTGTGGCAGGGCAGCGCGCAGAGCTACGAGGGCAAGCACCTCACGCTCGAGGACGCCCGCGTCTACGACCTGCCCGACGTGGCGCCGGCGATCGCCGTGGCCATCAGCGGCCCGAAGTCGGCGCGCATCGCCGCGGAGCTCGGCGACGGCATCTTCGCCACCGAGCCGGAGGCGGAGCTGACGCAGGCCTACGCCGACGCGGGCGGCACGGGCGCGAAGTACGCCGAGGTGCCCCTCTCCTTCGCCGACGATCCGCAGGCCGCCGCCGAGTCCGCCCACCGGCTCTTCCGCTTCGGCGCCCTGGGCTGGAAGGTCATGGCCGACCTGCCGAACGTCGTGAACTTCGACGCGGCCACCGCCTTCATCAATCCGGACGACATGGCCGAGCAGTTCGCCTGCGGCCGCGACGTCGAGCGCTACGTCGAAGTCGCCCAGCAGTTCGTCGACGCGGGCTTCGACCACCTCGCGCTCGTCAACGCGGGCCCCGATCCCGACGGGTTCTTCGACTTCTACGAGCGGGAGCTGGCCGAGCCGCTGCGGGCGCTGAGGCCGACGGGCTGAAGCGGCGCTCAACGCACGCGCTGCGACAGCAGCGCTCGCGGAGGAGTGACCGCGTCATCGACGAGTGAGCGTCCAGTGTCCTGGAGGAACCTCAAGGTCGTAGGGATCCGCACCGATGCGTGCAGAACCCGACCAAGAGGACCACAGATGAGACTCCGCACCTTCACCTCGCTCACGGCTGCAGCTGTGGCGGCAGCCGCCCTCGCGCCGACGGCAGCCCTCGCGGCGACCGACACGACCTCCGTCGCCATCGGCGGGGGTTCGCTCGAGTACACCACTCCGCTTGCAGCCGGCGACTTCCCGGCCACGACCCTGACCGGCCTTCAGCAGGCCGCTACGGCGGACATCAGCCCTTACAAGGTGACCGACTCGCGTGGTGGCTCGGCCGGTTGGAACCTGACGATCGCCGCCTCGCGGTTCACATCCGGGACGGATCAGCTGCCGACCGGCTCGCTGTCGCTGGCGACGCCCCCGGTGCCGACCACCCCGCTCACCAACCTCGGCGTCCCCCCTGTCCCGGCGGTCGTGGGCTCCCCGATCGACGGCGGCAGCACGCAGAAGGTCGTCTCAGCCGCCGCCCTGCCGCTTTCGGGCGCCGGAGCGTGGACCTTCACCCCGGTCACCGGCGCGCTGACGCTCATGGTCCCCCCGGCGGTCGCGCCCGGGACCTACACGAGCACGATCACCACGACGCTCTCGACCGGTCCGTAGCGCACCGCCGCGGCGAGCAAACCGCGGGCCTGGAATGGTGTGCGCGATGGTGCGCTTCCCTCTGGTGCCCGCGGTGCTCGTCGCCGCTGCGGCCGTCGCCGGGCCGCTCATAGCGGCACCGGCAAGTGCCCGCGCGGCCGACTCGGGCAAGGCGAACGCCGGACCCGGTTTCTCGATCGCTGCGGTCGGGACCGACTCCTACTTCCGCTACCGGGTCGCCGCGGGTGAGCGCGCCCGCGGAAGGGTGCGGCTGGTCAGCACCTCACCGCGGACGGTCCGCGTCATGCTCCTTGCCGCCGACGTCGGGACGGCCGCCACCGGGGGACTCGAGTACGGCGCGACGCAGGCCCGCGGGGTCGACCCGGTGCTTCGACTGGCAAGGCAGGGCGTCCGGCTGGACCCGGGAGCCAGCGTCGAGGTGCCGTTCACGGTCGCCACCCCGCCCGACGCGGCGCCCGGCGATCGCTTCGCCGGCATCGTGGCGCTCAACCGCTCGCAGATCCGGGCCGCGCAACAAGGCTCCCAGCGCAAGGGCTTCTCGCTGCGCTACCTGCCGCGGCTGGCCATCGCGGTGCAGGTCACCCTCCCGGGTCCGGCCAAGCGGGAGCTGACCGTGGGCAACGTCGGCATCGATGTCACCCCGTCATCGTCCGACGTGACGGTGCTGCTGCGCAACTCGGGCGACAAGCTCATCAGGCGCACGAAGGGCCAACTCGCCGTCAGCCAGAACGGGCGCGAGCTCGTCCGCCGCAAGGTGGACTTGAGCGCCTTCGTGCCGGCCACGCGGATCCAGTACCGGGTTCCGCTCGTGGGGCGACCGGCCGAGGGCTCCTACCGCGTCACGGGCGTGCTGCGACCCGAGCGCGGCGCGCCGGTGCGCGTCGACGAGACGGTCTCCTTCGGGGCGCGGGCTGCGAGGGAGTTCAAGCGCGAGACCGGTCGCGAAGCCACCAGGTCCGGGCCTTCAGGGTTGCTGGTCGGTGCGCTCGTGGCAGCGGTGCTCGCGGTGCTCGTGCTCGTCGCGGCGCTCGTCCGGGCCCAGCGCCGCTTGCGCGCCAATGACGACGCGGGCTCGAACACCGGCGATTCCTGACGCCGGCTGAGCCCCCGCTCAGCTCACGGGCTGCGGCGCGGCGAGGGCAGCCCGCTCGTCGACGTGCGACCCGAGCTCCTCGGGAGCGGGCACCGTCCACGTCACGCCGGCCCAGACCCAGAGCAGCAGGGTCGGGGCCGCGAAGCCCAGAGGAGTCGTCAGGGCGGCAAGCAAGTAGCTCGTCGCCACGGCGACCAGGCCGATGCGCCACGGTCGCAGGACCGGTGGTCCGCGCCGCATGACGCCGCCGGCGATAGCGGTCAGCAGCGAGAGCAGCCACAGCCCGGCGCCGAGCAGCCCCAGCTCCGCCGCGTTGGACAGGAAGACGTTGTGCACGTCGCGTACGCTCGTGAGCGGGTAGTCCTGACCTTGCCGGTAGTAGTCCGCGCTGTCGGTGGCGAACCTGCCCCAGCCGAAGCCCACGGCCGGGCGCTGCTCGAGCATCCGCAGCGCCGCCGCGTTGGAGTTGTAGCGGTCCCAGAGCGGCCGGTCGTCGTTGCTGCGCGTGTCGGCGCGGTCGGCGAAGCCCGGGACCGCAGCGAAGGCGATGGCCACGACAAGCGCCCCGAGGACGCCCGCCGGCAGGACGTAGCGACGCGTCTCTCGGGCGAACAGGAGCGCGCCCAGCGTCCCCCCGGCGGCGGCAAGCCACACCGAGCGCGTCAACGTGAAGAGCGCGCCCAGCACGCACAGTGCCGCGACCGCCGCCGCCAGACCGCGCCAGCGCCGGTCGCGCCAGGTGACCGCAGCGATCACCGCGGCGACCGCGCAGGTGTAGAGGACCAAGCCGTTGCCTGCCGCCTCCACGAGCGGACCGCGCGCCCGGTCGAAGTGGATGCCGACTGCCGGGTCGTCGATGTACCGGGGAAACAGCAGCCCCCGCGGGCCGACGGTCTCGATCAGTGCGGTCAGCCCGAGATAGGCACCCAGGGCGACCAGGACGCCGAGCAGCACCTGGCGATCGCGGGCCTCACGGTAAGCGAAGGGGGCGACGAAGAAGAGCAGGAACGCGATGAGGCTGAAGCGGTCGAGCAGGGTGAAGCGCGCGCCGGCGTCGTCGAGGGTGCCGGCGAGAATCGTGGAGCACACGACGTAGAGCGCCGTGACCGTCAGCAGCCAGTCGACGGGGCGGGTACGCAGGCCCTCCGGGCGGGTCAGCCACTGGCGTCCCAGCGCCGAGAAGATGGCCACCAGGAGGAGCAGCCGGTGCAGCGGGAAGGGGATCCCCATGTCGGCCCAGTGACCCGAGAAGACCCCGAGCGCGAGCCCGAGGCTCAGCGGCCAGCAGGGCCGGGCGACCAGCGCGAGCGCCCCGATCCCACCGACCGCGATGAGGCCGACCACCAGCGTGAAGACGCCGGTCGCATCCTGCGGGCTCGTCACCGTCAGCGCGAGCACGAGCGCCGCGATCAACGCCACGGCCAGCGTCACCATCAAGCCGGTCTCGCGCGTCCTGGCCACGGGCGGTCAGCGCTCCTTCGCGATCAACTGGCGGTAGAGGTCGGCGGTCTGATCCGCGATGGCCGCCCACGAGTACGGTCCGCGGGCGGCCGCGGTGGCCGCCGCCTCGAGCCGGTGACGGGCCCCCGGGTCCGCCAGCAGCTCACTCAGCGCCGCGGCGAGCGCGCGCGGGTCCCCGGGCGGCACGAGGCGCGCTGCACCGTGCTCCTCGGCCACCTCCGTGAACCCGCCGACGGCGCTGGCCACCATCGCCTTGCCGAACGCCAGGCCGCACGAGAGCACGCCGGACTGGTCGATCTCCCGGTACGGGAGGACCACCAGGTCGGCGCGCCGGAAGTACGCGGCCAGTTCGGCGTCGGAAACGTACCGCGTCACGAATCGCACCCGCCCCGACGCCTGGCGGGCCTGCTCGTGCAGCGGCGCCATCGGCGTGCGCAGGGGGAGCCCGACGATCCACAGCTCCGCTCCGCCGATCTCCCGGAACGCCTCGAGGAGCACGTCGACGCCCTTGTAGGGCCGGATCATCCCGAAGCACAGGATCACCGGCCCCTGAACGCGCGCGAGCTCTTCGGGCAGGGACGTCTCGCACGGCAGCTCGGCGAGGTGGTCGAGCGGGCCGTGGGGGATCACGTGGACCCGCTCGGCCGGCACCCCGCCGAGCTCGGTCAGCGTGCGGGCGCCCTCGTGCGTGTGCACGACGACCGCGTCGACGCGACGGGCGAGGCGCCGCGCCGAGGCCAGCGCGGCCGTCCGCGAAGCGCGCCGCAGCACGTTGTGCATCGTGAAGACGCGTGGTGCTCCGCGGGCGAGCAGCAGCCCGTCGGCCGGCTCGAGCGGGAGCCACTGATAGTGGCGGACGTCCGCGGGAGTGGGCCGCAGTCGGTGGCGCCCCATGTCGACCAGGTGCTCGGCGGCTCGCAGCGGGCGCTGCACCCTGGCGTACTGGGGTCCCAGCCGTCCGCTGCGGCGCGTGAAGGGCTCCGTGAGCCCGTACCCGTCCGGCGCGGGAGCGGCCGTCCGCGCGATCGGCGTCGTGACCAACTCGACGTCGAGGTCCAAGCGGCTCAGCGCACGACACAGCATGTGGTCGTAGGAGCGCACGTACCCTCCGGGGTCGAGAACCTGGACGCGCACAAGCTCAGGCTCGCCCGGCAGCCGTGACGGGCCCGATCCTCACGCCAGCGGACGTCGCAGCAGCCGACGGTTGGCCTTCAGCAGCGCGAGGCCCAGGCCGAGCACCAGGCCCGCGGCGACGGCGACGAGGAGCAGCCGCTGCAGCATCGAGCCGAAGTCCGAGTCGGCGCGCGCGGCGGGGGCGACGAGCTGGAGGAGGTTGCGGAGGTCCTGGTCGCCACCCACGGACTGGTAGCGGTTGCTCAGCCTCTGCGCCTCGAGCCGGGCGATCTTCAGATCCAGGCGGGCGCGCGGCAGCGTCGTCGGCGGCTCGGCCTGGCGCTCCTGGGCCTGGACCCGGCGCAGGGCCGCCTGCACCCTGGTCTCGGCCAGCCGGAAGCGCGCCAGCAGGTCGGAGTCCGTGTTCTCGCGGTTGAGTCGACGGACGTAGCCGATGAGGGCCTCGGCGCCGACGTTCGCGAGCCGCACGGCTCCCCGCTCCGACGAATCCTCGGAGTCGACGCGGATCAGCGTGCTGCCCGGAATCGGGGACGCCGTCAGCTGCGCACGCGCCTCCTTGAGATCCAGGCCGGTGGCTTGCGCCGCCTGCCGGACGACCGGCTCGGCGACGATCGTGCGGGCGTAGCCCGCGGCCAGCGTCTGGTTGCCGATCACCACCCCTTGCAGGGTGAAGGCAGGCACGTCCGCGTCGCCGACGTTGACGCGGGCCTCCGAGGAGTAGACCGGCGAGCGCAGGAGGCCGAAGGCCACCGCTGCGACCAGGAGGAGGACGAGCGGGAGCGCGACGAGCCCGGGGTGACGCAGGCCCGCCTCGAGCGGGCCGACGAACGCAGCGGAAGCAGCGGACGGATCCCCGGCGGAGGATTCCGGCCCGCGGAGCTCGTCCGTCGCCTCGCCCTCGGACGCCGGCCTGAGCCCTCGACGGAAGTTCGGATCTTCACTCACGGGAGGCGAAGCATGCCAGCCACGGGCCGCCGTCGCGTTGTCTCGCGCGTCAGCCGCGAAGCGCCGCCCGTACGGCGTGGTGCAGCGGCCCCTCCTCGGGAGGCCGCGCGGAGCCGCGCCGGGTGGCGGCGGCGACCGCCGCAGCGAGCTCGCCCACGTCCCACAGCGGGACGATCTTCCCCGTGCGGGCGAGCTCTGCCGTGATCTCGGCCTGGTGGTCGTCGACGTGCTCGCCCAGGTGGTGCTGGCGCGGCGCGACGACCGGGGTGTGGCCCAGCTGTCGTGCCATCAGGATGCTCCCCACCCCGGCATGGGTGATCACGACGTCCGCCGCTCGCAGGCGGACCTCCATCTCGGGCAGGGAGAGGAACTGATGGGCCTCGCGCACCGCCGCGGGCGCCGGCGAGTGCCCGTGCTGGACGACGAGCTCCTCCCCCGGCAGCGCGCGGAGCCCCTGGACCAACCGGTGGAACGGTTGATGATGCGTGCCGAGCGTCACGAAGATCACAGGAGGTTCCCTACGTGCCGGGCGCGTCGCAGAGAGCCCACGAGGCCGGGCCACTGCACGAAGAACGCGTCGGCGAAGGGGTACACGAGGCGACCGCTGAGCGACAGCGTCTCCGTCCGGGTCAGGCTCTCCACGTAGACGAGGCGCACGCCGTGCAGGCGGCCGATCCAGAAGAAGGGGACGGCGAGCCCTGCCCCGGTGGAGAGAATGACCTCCGGGCGCACCCCGCGAACGGTCCGCCAGGCCACGACCAGGTTGCGCGCGAGCGCACGGAGGCTGCGGTTCGTCGGCCCGTGCCCCAGCACGACATCGCACCCGGCGAGCGCGTGGTCGACGTCGATGCCCGGCAGCGTGATCCACGTCGCCTCCAGCTCGCGCCAGCACGGTTCGAGGGCGAGCATCTGGTACAGGTGGCCCCCGGGGGAGCACACGAGGAGGATGCGGGCGGACACGTCCGCGCGATCCTACGTGTACTAGCCTCCGACCGCTTCGTGTCCCTGTTACCGCCAATGATGTCCCCAGGTGGCGCGGAGGCCCAGGCGTGCGCCTATCTCGTGAGCCGCTACCCGAGCGTGACCCACACGTTCGTCCTGGGCGAGGTGCGGGCGCTGCGGGCTGCGGGTCTGCGCGTCGAGACCGCATCGGTCCGCCGCGTCCCGGCGTCGATGGTGCTCTCGCCGGTCGATCGCGAGGAGCAGGCGCGCACCCGCAGCCTGGTGCCGGCCGCCCCGACCGCCCTTGTCCACGGACACGTCCGCGCGCTGCGGCGGAGCCCCTCCGCCTACGCCCGGACCTTCGCCCGGGCGTTGGCGATGGCGCACGCGGGCGGCCGTCCGCGCCTCTGGCAGGTGTTCTACTTCGCGGAGGCGATCCTGCTGTGGGCGTGGATGGAGGCCGAGGACCTGCGCCACGTGCACGTCCACCACGCGAACGTCTCGGCCGACCTCGCCCTCCTGGCCTGCGCGTTCGCGAACGCGTCCGCGCCGAGCCGACGCTGGACGTGGAGCCTGACCCTGCACGGCCCGACCGAGCTCGCAGACGTTGAGGGCCACAAGCTCGCCGCGAAGGTCCACGACGCATCGGCGGTGCTCTGCGTGAGCGATTTCGCTCACGCCCAGGTGCTGGCGTTCGCCGACCCGGTGGATGCGGCCAAGGTGCGCGTGGTGCGCTGCGGGATCGACGTCGACGCCTTCCGGCGCGCCGCGCCCGCGCCCGCCCCCGCGGAGCACGGCATCGAGATCCTCACCGTGGCGGCGCTGTCGCGGCGCAAGGGGCACGCGGTCCTGCTCGAGGCGCTCGTCCAGATGCGCGCGGGCGGGGTGGCCGCCCGGCTGACCCTCGTCGGGGACGGCGAGGAGCGGGCGCGCCTCGAAGCCCTCGCCCGGGAGCTCGGGCTGGCCGGCCACGTCCACTTCGCCGGAGCGCTCGGCCAGGACCAGGTCGGCGCCCTCTACGAGCGCGCGCACGTCTTCTGCCTGCCGAGCTTCGCCGAGGGCGTGCCGATCGTCCTCATGGAGGCGATGGCGATGGAGCTGCCCGTCGTGGCGACGAGCGTCATGGGCGTCTCCGAGCTCGTCGAGCACGAGCGCTCGGGGCTCCTGGTCGCCCCTGCTCGCGCCGACCTGCTCGCCGCCGCGCTGATGCGCCTGGCCGGCGATCCCGACCTGCGCGCGAGGCTCGGGGCTGCGGGTCACGCCCGCGTGGCCCGAGACTACGAGATCCACCGCGCCGCAGCGGAGGTACGGGCGGCGCTGGCGCCGGTGCTGTCCGCGTCGCAGGGGGTCGGCTAGGGTCCGCGCTCGATGCCCACGGTGACGATCGTCTTCCTCGTCTTCAACCGGCGCGAGGAGCTGCAGACCAGCCTGACGCGGATGCTCGAGGACAGCGACTTCCCTGCCGAGCTCGTCGACGTCGTCGTCGTCGACAACGCCTCGGAGGACGGCTCGGCTGAGATGGTCGCCGAGGTCTTCCCGCAGGTTCAGGTCATCCGCAGGGAGGTCAACTGCGGCGTGAGCGGCTGGAACGACGGCTTCGCGGTCGCCCGCGGCGACTACGTCCTCGCGCTCGACGACGACTGCTACCTGCCGCCCGACGGCCTGCGTCACGCCGTCGACGCCGCCCAGCAGCACGACGCCGACCTCGTGTCCTTCTCCGTGCGCAGCCTCCAGCGGCCGGAGTTCCGCTTCACCGACGCCTACATCACCGGGCTGCTCGCCTTCTGGGGCTGCGCGGTGCTCGTGCGCCGGCCGGCGCTCGAGCGCCTGCGCGGGTACGACCCGGAGATCTTCGTGTGGGCCAACGAGCTCGAGTTCATGCTGCGCTTCTTCGACCACGGCTTCCGCCACCTGCACCTGCCGGAGGTGATCGCCGTGCACATGAAGGACCCGGGCGACGAGCACTGGACCAGGATCGTGCGCCACCCGAGCTACCGCATCAACGCGCAGCACTTCATGTACATCGCCGCCAAGCTGCTTCGTCCCCGCGATGCGCTGGGAGCGGTCGTGGCGGTCGCGACGATGGTCCTGCGCGAGGGCATCCAGGTCGATCCTGTCGCGCTCAAGGCGCTGCCCCCCGCGGGCAAGGGGCTCCTGCACGGGATCCGCCACCGCAAGTCGCCCGTCAGCGCGGATGTCTCTCACGCGTACAGGTGCAACTTCCACAGCTTCGCGAGCCCGTGGTGGTTCGCAAGGCCGCTGCCCGAGCTCGTGCGGTCGTTGCCCGGCGAGCTCACGCGTCGGGTCGCGGGTCACCATGTCACGAAGCCACCCGGCCGGCGCGACCAGTACTTCTCCGAGCGTGGCGCCTTCTACCCGGCGTCGGCCGCCACGCTCGAGTTCTCGCTCACGGGCGCAGATAAGGACCGTGGGGCTGCCCCGCCCCCAGGAGGCCGTCGCGCAGTCCGCGCCCGACGATGGCGGCGGCGCGCGGCGTGAAGCCCTCATGACGCAGGAAGCTCGGCACGGACAACACGAGCCGGCGGGCGTGTGAGACCTTCTCGAGCGGCGTCCACGCGGAGCCCTTGAGCATGTACAACGTGTTGCGCATGTGGAAGTAGAACCGCTCGCCGCCATCGGTGATGGCGGTGTGAGGGGTCGCCGTCTTGTGGAGGACGATGCTGCCGGTCGCAAGGAAGCCGCGCTCTGAGCGCAGGATCCGCGCCGTGTACTCGAGGTCGTCGCTCCACAGGAAGTACCGTTTCTCCGGCAGCCCGTACCGGTCGATCGCCCGCCTGTCGACGAGCAGGGAGGTGAACGTCGCGGCGCGGATCGGCAGGAGCCCCGCGCGGCGCTCGGCGGTCTCCAGAAGCAGGCCGGGCTCCTTCCAGGCCGGAATCGGTGCGTTCATGGGGTGCAGGCGACCATCGCGCCACAGCACCTTGGACGCGAGCAGCCACGGATCGCGATCGGCGCTCGCGGAGCGGCCGTCGAGCAGCCCCGCCAGCGCCCCCGGCTCTGGCACGACGTCGTCGTCCATGATCCAGACGAGGTCGTGGCCGGCGGCGTGGGCCGCGCGCAGCCCCTCGTGGAAGCCGCCGGCGCCGCCTTCATTGCGTTCGAGGCGGAGCACATCGGCTGCGGCGTAAGAGCTCTCCAGCAGCTCGCGCGTCCGGTCGGTGCTGGCGTTGTCGACGACGAGCAGCGCGTCGACGGGCCGGGTCTGCGCCGCGATCGCATCTAGCGCCTCGCGCAGCAGCTCCCGGCGGTTTCGGGTGACGACGACTGCGCAGACGCTCAAGGGGCGCAGTATGGCTCTCGCGAGGCGCATTCGTCCAGGAAGGGGCGCCGCGCCTCAACGCGCTGGTGTAAGGACCGATGACGGGAGCGTGCCACCCCGCCTCACACGTCAACTCTGCCTCGCGATTTCGGCGTGCCTGATGGCGCTGGCCGTCCTCCTGCTCGCGGCGACGGCGCTCCCGGCACCCGCTCAGGCAGCTTCCGGGCGGGGCTGCAGCAACGCTCCGGCGGCGGCGAAGGCGGCAGGCCGCAGCGGCATCACCCCGTCCGGCCCCCGGCTCGCCTCGGGGACTCGTACCGCGCTGAGCCTGTGCTGGCGCGTCCCTCGCCGGGGGCCCGCCCGTGTGGCCGATCTGCGGCGCGCCGGTGCAGCGGTGCGTTTCCTGGCTTCCAGGCGGCTGAGCCTGTCGGTCGCGGGGGCGAAGACGCAGACGCGGCGGCGAACGGTCCTGCGCCCGGGGCGTCGGGTGCCCGTCCGGCTCGTCTCCGACGTGGCGGGGCGTCGCGTCCAGCTCGTCGTCGATGGCCGCCTCGAGGCCGAGGCACGCATCCCAGCAGAGCCCAAGGCCCCGTCAGGCGGCGGCCGCCGGGCCGGCGGGCTCGCGCCCCCGACCGTGGAGACCCCGCCGGCAGAGCCGACGCATCCCGCTGCCAGGCCCGCTCGCGCCCCGGCGCCTGCGGTCGCACCTACGCCCGTGGTCGCGTCCGCGCCGACGTCCGCGGCGCAGACGCCCGTCGCAGCTCCACAGCTCGTTGCGCCGGGCTTGCCGGCCGCTTCGCAGCCGGAGCCGCAGCCCGCGCCTGACGTCAACGTGCGGCAGCCGTCCCCGACGGCCCCGGTCGCTGCGCCCGACGCACGGCCCTTCGCCCCGGGCAGCTTCTGGAACGCCCCGCTGGCCGGCGACGCCCGCCTCGCGCCCGACTCGAGCTCGCTCGTCGCCGAGCTCGTCCGGCAGACGCGCGTGTACGACCCGTGGCTGAACACCACGAGGTACAGCACACCCGTCTACGTCGTCGAGTCCGATCAGCCCGCGGTCCGAGTGACCCTCGATAGCTACAACCCCGCCCTGGAGCGTGAGCTGGCGTCCGTGCCGATCCCGCCCGAGGCCGTTCCGGCCGCCGGCAACGACCGGCACATGGTCGTCTGGCAGCCCTCCACCGACCGGATGTGGGAGCTGTGGGCCGCCGACAAGCGGGCTAATGGCTGGCACGCGCGCTGGGGCGGAGCGATGAGCGATGTCTCCCGGAACCCCGGGCACTTCGGCGCCGTCGCCGGGACGGGCAACTGGGGCGCGACGGCGACCGGGCTGCCGCTCCTCGGCGGGCTCGTGACCCTGAAGGAGCTGCGCCGCGGCCGGGTCGATCACGCGCTGGCGATTGCGGTACCCGAGGCGCGCCGCGACAGCTTCGTCTGGCCCGCGCAGCGAGACGACGGCGTCAGCGACGCTTCCGGCGCCATCCCGGAGGGCACGCGCTTCCGGCTGGATCCGACCCTCGACGTCGAGGCGATGTCCGCCTCGCCGTTCGTGAAGATGCTCGCGCGGGCGGCGCAGAAGCACGGCATCGTCGTCCGGGACACCAGCGGCTCGGTCGCCTTCTTCGGCGAGGATCCGACCCCGACCGGCACGGACCCGTGGCCTGCGGTGTGGCAGGGGGGCTGGCCGAACCAGGTGCTCCGCGGCCAGTTCCCCTGGAGCCGGCTGCAGGTCGTCGACCCAAGCGCCCGCTAGCCGCGCGGTCCTGAGACCGGTTCGATGCTCAGCAGGCGGAGCAGCGGCCGCTGTAACGGCGAGCCCGGGACGGCTTGCGCCGTCGGCCGGCGTGCGAGTGAGAGGATGGCCGCAACCCCCCGGGGTCCGCGCGGCAGCACGGCGCGGCTCGGCCCGCCGTCGGAGCTGAAGCGCGAGGTGCGTCGACGCACCTCGATTCGAAAGGCGAGCATCGTTGCGAGTGCGCGCAGTCGGACGGGCGCACGCATGAACCACCCAACGTCACGGACAACTGCCGTCGAGAAGCCCTCGCCGCGGATTCGGCGGCGCATCGCATCCCAGCGGAGCGTTGCCAGCCACCGCTCGAAGGCGATGTCGGACCACCATTCCCGATCGGCGTAGGAGCGGACGATCTCGATGGCGCTCTCGACCGTCGCCTCGATGGCGCTCGAACTCTGACCCTCGTGCATGTAGTACAGGGCCACGACCTCCGGCGAGATGGCAACGGACCCCTGCTCGAGCAGGCGGAGGTCGAAGTCGAGGTCGACGGCACGCCGCAGCCGTGTGTCAAAGCCACCGCACGCCACGACGGCCTCGCGCCTGACTATCACTGCGCTGGGTGCGATGCGCACCGCCGGGAACAGCACGTCGCTCGGCGCGTCGAGGATCTCGGCCCGGGAGCCGAGAGGTGGTGGCCCGATGCGAAGGCTTCCTGTGGTCTCGTTGACCGCCAGCGCCTTTCCGGCCACCGCGACGTGGCCCTCGCGCAGCTCCCAGAGCGTGGCCAGGAAGTGTGGGAGGTAGGCGTCGTCGGAGTCCAGGAACGCGACCCACGGCTGCGTGGCTGCTGCGACCCCGTCGTTGTCGGAGGCCGCCTCGCCTTGGTTGTGCTGATGACGGATGACCCGGACTCCCGCAGCAGCCGCGACGTCGGCGCTTCCGTCGGACGAGCAGTCATCGACGACGATTACTTCCGCCGGCGGGCGCGGCCGCTGCGCGGCGACGCTCGCAAGCGCCCGACCAAGCTTGTCGGCGCGGTTGAAGACGGGGATGACGACGGTCACCGGCAGGGTCTCGAGAGACTCGGCAGCGCTCATCGGGGGCATTCTACGTCGGCTAGGACACTCGCGACGTGGGCTGCCTCATCGGGTGCACACCGTGCCTCCCGATCGAAGGGCCGCGGCCGGCGAGGCCGGTTCCCCAGCGGCTCAACGCAGGGCGTCGAGCATCGAGCGCCCGCGCAGCGCCTTCAGGTGCACGACCGCCCATCGTGCGTGGGCGCGGCGAAGCTCGGCGTACTTCTCGGGCTCTGCGAGGGAGCGAGGAGCCACCCAGGACCATCTGGCGACCGCCCCGGCGAAGTTGAGCAGCGCTACCGCCCAGACACTCGCCACCCCGCGTCGCCGCGCGATGAAGCCGTAGGTGCTGCGCTGCCAGTGGGGAGGGAGATCGGGGCCGAAGAGCTGGGTCGTGGCCGCGGCGCTCTCGTGGTCGACGATCGCCCGCGGCTCGTAGCGCGTGGCCCACCCCGCCTCGCGCAGTCGCCAGCCGAGATCGAGGTCCTCCGCGTACATCCACTGGCGCTCGTCGAAGCCGCCAACCTCCTCCCAAGCCTCGCGCTGGATGAGCAAGAAGGCAGCGACCGCCCACGGAACCCGCCGTGCCCGGTTCATGTCCCAATGCCCGACGAACGCAAGCCGGTCCGCGATGGTGGCGCTGAGCCGGAACGCTGCCGTTGCCAAGAGGAAGGAGTAGAAGACGGTCGGGAACCCGAAGACAGAGTGCTGCGTGCTGCCGTCCGAGAGGATCAGCCGCGGCGCGATGGCGCCTGCGCCCTGGTCGCGCGCCCCGGCAGCAAGAAGAGCGTCAAGCGCTCCCGGCCGCAGGGCTACGTCGGCGTTCGCGGTCGCCAGCCAATCCGACGACGTCTGCTGTGCCACAAGATTGACCGCACGGCCGAATCCGAGGTTCTCGGGCGACGCGATCAGGCGCGCCCATCCGAAGCGCTCGCGCACCAGATCGGCAGACCCGTCGGTCGACGCGTTGTCGACCACCCAGACTTCTACTCCCCCGCCCTCCGCCTCCGAGACGAACGACTCCAGGCACCGCGCGAGCAGGTCTCGGGTGTTCCACGAGACTATGATCACTGTCACGCGCGGACCCGACACTTGGGGGCGACTCTAGCGGTGATCTGAGGCCTGGCGACATGCAGCGGCGCCTCAGATCGCGGCTTCTGAGTTGTCCTCTCCCGCCTCGTGCCATGCCGCCAGGAACGGATCTGCGAGCGCCTGGCAGTAGAACGCGTCCACGCTTCTCCACACGCGATGACCCAGCCACGGGACCGATCTGGGCACCCACGGGGCCAGGTGCACGCCGGTTCCTCGCGCCGGAGGGGCGGTCGCAGCGGCCGTGAACATCTCGAAGAAGTACGGCGGTACGTCGGGATGCATGCTCACGAACTGCCTCTCCGAGATGGCGATGCGAGCCACGCGGCGGCGCCAGAAGTCGAGGTCCATCGGATGCACGTGCTCTGCACTCGCCGCGCGGTTGTACACGAGGCGAAAGCCCAACGTCTCCATCCGACGGGCGAGCTCGAGATCCTCGTGGCCGAAAGGCAGGCGCTCCTCTTCGAAGCCCCCCGCACTCTCCACGAGCTTACGCTTGACCGACACGTTGGCCGTGTAGAAGCGTCCCCACCCGGCTTCGATCCCCTCGATGCGCGGGTAGTCGAATTGGATGCCCGATTCGAGCCAGCGCATGAACGTCGTGACCTTGAGCTCGTCCGCCCACCGGACCTGTCCGAGCACGCCGACGCGGTCGTCCACGTAGCGTTCGTGCCACTTCAGATGCTCGTCGACGAGCGCTGATTCCGGAAGGACATCGTCGTCGAGAAACAGGATGATGGGCGCCAACGCCGCCCGCCAGCCAACGTTGCGTGCCGCTGAAGCTCCGGGCTGCTCGGCGCCAAGCCGTCGCACAGGCAACGAGCGTCCGGCCACCACAGCATCGACGGCGGCGACATCGCGTTCCTGCTTGTCAACCACGACCAGAACCTCGAAGCCGGGGCGCGTCTGGCGCTCCAGCCGGTCGAGAACGCGCGCGAGGAGGCGCGGACGGCCGAGCGTGGGGATGACGATGCTCAGTGCAGGCACGCGGAGACAACCTGGTACCGTCGCCCGCCGTGGAGTCCGGTACGGCCATACCCACGGAGGCGCTCGAGCGCGAGTGGTATCACACGATCGAGCTCGCACCGGGGGTCGAGACACCCGGGTGGTTCGACACGCGGAAGATCGTCCACGAACTGCCGTTCCCCGCGTCGCTCGCCGGCAAGCGCTGCCTCGACGTGGCGACCTTCGACGGCTTCTGGGCTTTCGAGATGGAACGTCGCGGAGCCGCCGAGACGATCGGCATCGACATCCTGGACCCGTACGCCTGGGACTGGCCCGTGAACAGGAGCAGCGGAGTGATCGCTGCTCTGGAGCGGCGCAAGGAGGGCGGGACCGGCTTCGAGGTCGCTCGGGAGGCTCTTGGCTCCTTGGTTCGCCGCGTGGAGCTCAGCGTGTACGAGCTCGACCCGGAGGAGATCGGCGAGTTCGACTTCGTCTACGTCGGGAGCCTGCTCATGCATCTCCGAGATCCCGTGCGTGCACTGGAGCGTGTTCGTTCGGTGTGCAGGGGGCAGATGCTGCTTGTCGACAACATCAATCTGGGGCTGACGCTTTCCCATTGGCGGCGTCCTGTGGCGGCTCTCGACGGCCTTGGTCGGCCGTGGTGGTGGAAGATGAACCTGCCCGCGCTTGTCCGAGCCGTGGAAGTCGCCGGATTCCGGTTGACCCGTCCGCCTGAACGGATCTGGATGCCAGCGGGGCGCGGGCATCCGCCCGTGCAATTGAGCCGCGCGTTGACGCGGAGCGAAGAGGCTCGTCACCTCTTCGTGACCGCCCTGAAGGGTGATCCCCACGTCGCCATACTCGCTGAGCCGAGTGTTCGGGCCGAATGAGTGTAACTGAGGTATGCGTTGGGGCGTTTTACCGGGAATAGGGTGGTGGTCCTCCCAGAAATCAGCGTCGTCATCCCAGTGCGCAACGGAGATCGGTCCATTGGCGCATTACTCGCCTCACTCGCGGCACAGAGCCTAGCGCCGGAGCGCTTCGAGGTGATCGTCGTCGACAATGGGTCGCACGACGCCACAGGTGACACTGCCGCGTCGCTGGGTGCTCGCGTCGTTTACGAGGCGATACCGAATCGCTCTCGTGCACGCAACGCTGGCGCGCGGGCGGCGCGGGCCGATCTTCTGGCGTTCACAGACGCAGACTGCACCGTGTCTCCTCACTGGCTCGAGGCACTCCTCGAATGTCGAGGGAAGGCCCCACTTCTAGCGGGCAAGGTTCGCGTAACGACCGGGGTCCCGCCAGGCGCCGTCGAGCGTTTCGAGTTGCTGTGGCGTTTCTCGCAAGAGGCTTGGGTCGCTGACGGTTGGGCCGCGACGGCCAATCTTATGGTCGAGCGTCGGGCCTTCGAAAGCGTTGGCGGATTCGACAGTGCTTATCGCCACATCGGTGAGGATGCAGACTTCTGCCTGCGCGCCGGGCGCGCCGGGTTCACGCTGGGGTACTGCGACGCAGCGGTGGTCGAGCACGGTGCTGAGCGAGCCCTTGCTCCGCTGGGTCGGCGTGCCTTCTTTCACGGATACTCGGCGTCGCAGGTGTTACACCGCGTGGGGGTCGGCCATACGGCGTGGCGCGATCTGCGTCCGCTGCTGTCCCCTCACGCCGCCCTTGCTCACGTCGGGATCGAGGCCCGGTCTGTGGCACCGTGCGAGCGACGCAAGCTCAGCATTCTGGCCAGCGTGACTTATGCTTGCCGCGTCGCTGGGTCGCTCTGGGCCATCGTCCGGCGGGCGACGTAAGCCGTCTTGGTCAAGTAGAAGCCGTCCGGCACGTTGGCGTCCGTCGGGCTTTCCTACATGGGCGGCACGCCGCCGGTAGGTCCGAAGTAGTCGATGGGGCGGGCAGGAACCCCGACAGCCACCGTGTACGCGGGGATAGGTCGAGTGACTACTGCGTTGGCGCCAACGACGGCCCGCCGACCGACGGATGCCATCACCGTGCTTTTGGACAACAGGGTCGCATCCTGTTCGATCCGGATCGGTTCGAAATCGTATCCTTGGTCGAGCATCGGTTCATCGGTGTCCCGAAACCGGTGCTGCCCATCGAGAACAAGAACTGATTGACCGAATGCGCAACGCTCACCGATGTCAATGGACGTCGTGCATTGCATGAGGACGTAGTACGTGCACACGGAATCGGCGCCGATCGTAATGGACCCGGTGCCGTCCACCTCCGCGCGGAAGTCGCGCCGGAACTCAACTCCGGGCCCGGCGATGAAGGTTCCCCCGTTCGGAATCCATAGCGAGAAGCCTGGCCCCAGATAAACCCCAGCCCCAAAGCGGATGTTGGCATGTGGATTACGCGCCAGCACCCAACGCTTTCGTAGCGCGGACATAACTAGAGGGCCGTAGCGGTAGCCGAGAAGATATGGCACATGCCGTGACCGCGAGCGCAGGCGGCGAACGATGGCTCTCGGCGACGCCATCACGATTGGCCGACAGCGGGACCGGGCTGGGCGCTCGAGCGCCGGAGGTACCCGACCGCTTCACGCAACAGCGACCGCTCAGCCGCGAAGGAGGCGATCACGATAAGGCCGCTGTAAGCCACGACCTCGGCAACGGCCCGTGCTGCAGTCGCCGCCCCACCCGTCACAGCGCGCTCGGCCAAGATCACGCCCCCAGCCAGCACCGTCGGCAGGATCGCACGTGACACATGGGTCGCGATGCCGAGCGCTGGAAAGATCCTCAGGAGATAAGCCAGCCGGACGACCATGGTGGCGAGGCTACCCACGCCCATCGCGACAGCGAATCCTGGCAGGCCGTAGGAGATCAGCAGTGGGACACCGGCAGAGATGACCACCACAAGCGTCGCCGCACTGGCCACCGCTATCGGACGTGTCTCGCCGCGCGCTCGGGCAAACGCCGTCCAGTTGAAGCCGATCTGATCGAAGGCCGCGATGAAGCCGAAGATTTGCAGCAGCGGGATCGCCAGCTCCCAGCTGTCGCCGAGCACGAAGTGGACGCCGTCTGCTGAGAACAACGTGAGGGCGATGCCGCACGGAAAGCCCCAGAGCAGTGCCAGGCGATTTGACTTGGAGAACGTCTCGAACAGCAGGTCGGTGCGGTCCTTCACGGCGCAGATCGCGGGGTATAGCGATTGGGTGATGATGCTGTCGACTCGAGTGGTGTACTGCGTGATGCTCGACGCTAGGACGATCGCGCCGACGGCAGCGGCACCGAGAGAGCGCGACGCGACGATGACCGGGATCTGCACGATGAGGACGCCGGTCGCCGAGCCGAACAGCAAGGGCCACGAATAGCTCGAGTACTCCTTGAGCGCCCCGCGCTCGTACCGAAAACGCAGCTTGTACGGAGAGTTGCGCACCGCGACGAATGCGGCGCTGAGGCTCCCGGCCAAAGTGCCGATCACTAGCGACCACAGATCCACGCCGGCAAGCGCCAGTCCGATCGTGACCACGAAGGAGACGACTGGATCAAAGCTCTGGAGCATCCGCTGCTTGAAGAAGTCCATCCGTCGGTAGAAGACCCACATGGGCGTCTGAAGAGCCACGAGGGGGAGCGCGCCGGCGAGCACGAGCCCTGGCACCAGCATGTCGGGTTGGTCATAGATGACCGAGAAGACCGGGATGGTGACGAGCCCGATCAGGGTGAACACGCCGCAGAGCATCGCCTGAAGCGTGAAGGCGATCTCGAAGGCCACTTGCTGATCGTGGTGATCCTGCTGGATGTACTTGTCGTCGAGGCCAACAGCCGCGAGCGCGAACAGCGTGCCGAAGGTGACCGCCAGGAGCCCCCAAAGGCCAAACGCTTGCGCGCCGAGCAACCCGGCCACCACGACGCCCTTCAACGCGGAGAGAACGTTCAAGCCGACCATGAACGCGCCGTTCACCATGGTGCCGCGCGCCGCTCGCCGACGAAGACCGCCGAGTCCGATCTCCTTGAGCCGGTTGCCGCTCACCGGGTCTGCTGCGATTGGCTCGTTCGAGGGAAGCGAGGACATCGAGCGCCGATGGTAGACGGCCCACTCCTAAGTCCAGCCTTGCGGACAGCCCGATGCTAGCGTCACACCTCGTGTGTAGCGGGGCGGCTGAGCATTCCCGGGACGCGAGCCCGTCACAACCGCTCAAGGTGATGATCGTCTGCTCGGGGCTGGGACACGTCTCTCGCGGATTCGAGACCTTCTCGCAGGAGTGCTTCGAGGCACTTCGCGGCCATCCCGAGCTGAACGTGACGCTTGTGAAGGGCGCAGGTGCGGCCGTCGAAGGGGAGCGCGTCGTGCGCACCATCAATCGGGAGACGTGGATCGCGCGTGCGCTGGGCCGCGCCTTCCGCCGGAGCGGCTACTTCGCGGAGCAGATGGTGTTCGCGATCCGCTGCCTGCCGCTCATTCGTGCCGAGCGCCCGGACGTCGTGTACTTCAGCGACTGGGCACTCGGTCGCGCCCTTGGCCGCTCCCGCCCGATAATGGGCGCCCGCTTTCGGTTGCTGCTCTCCAACGGGGCCGCCGGCCCCCCTCCCTACGACAGGACGACCGATCACGTCCAGCAGCTCACTCCCGTGTTCTTCGAACTCGGTCGCGATCAGAGCGAGTGGGCCCAACGCCAGACGCTGCTGCCGCTGGGCCTGGCGGTCCCGCCGGTGGCCGAGCGGCCTGACGCCGCCGAGGTGCGTGCGTTGCGCAGGCACCTGGAGCTGCCGGAGGAGGGCACCCTGGTGTTGAGCGTCGCGGCTCTGAACGCCTGGAGTAAGCGGCTTGACCACCTCATCCGGGAGCTGGCCGGAGTGCAGCCGCGACCGCACCTCGTGTTGCTCGGGGAGAGTGAGGAAGAGACACCCGTAGTGCTGGACCTTGCATCGTCGTTGCTCGGCGATGAAGGATTCACCGTCCGCAAGGTCCCTCCGATGGCGGTTGGGGAGTACTACCGTGCGGCCGACGCCTTCGTTCTGTGCTCCCTCTATGAGGGGCAGGGGCGTGCCCTGCTGGAAGCGCTCGCGCATGGTGCGCCGGCGATCGCCCACGATGCGCACTGGGCGCGCTACGCGACCGGCGGCCATGCGCACCTAGTCGACATGACGGTCGAGGGTTCGCTACGCGACGAACTGGGCGACGCCCTGCGTGCGGCTCGGGACGCCGACGCCACACGATCGGCGCAGCGGTTCGTCGCTGACGAGTTCGGATGGGAGGCGTTGACCCCGCGTTATGTCGAGATGCTGCGCACGTGCGCTGCGGTCCCACCACGAATGCGACGGAGAGGGGCGAAGGTCGATGACTGACTCGTCGCTGGACCGGCACGCGCAGCTGGAGCAGGTCGCAAACTCTGTTCGCCGCTACTCACGCGCCCACCGGCTTTACGACCGCCGGCATCCGGAGATCTTCAATGACATCGAGCAGGCGCGGTTGCGCGCCGAGCTGTCTGCCGTCGTGGCGAGTGCACCCGGCAGCCCTCCCCATGCGCTGGATCTGGGCGTCGGCACCGGCAACGTCACTGCGCATCTGCTGGCGGAGGGGGCGCGAGTGACGGCTGCTGACGTCTCACCGCACTTCCTCGGCGGAGTGCGGCGGCGGTTCGGCGACCGCGTGGAGACCGTTCAGCTCAACGGCATCGATCTCGAAGGGCTGCTCGATGCGTCTTACGACATCGTGACCGCGTACTCGGTCCTTCACCACATCCCCGACTACCTCGCCATCCTTGACGAGATCGCAAGAGTGCTGCGACCCGGGGGGGTCATCTACCTCGACCACGAGGTCAACGACGAGTTCTGGCGCAAGGATGGTTGTGTCGCGGAGTTCCGAAGCGCCGTCGACCGCCGAGAGCACGAGGCCCCAGGGCCGTGGAACCCGAAGCGGTGGCGCTGGCAGCGCTTCCTCGTTCCCGGAAACTACGTGATGCGCGTTCGGCTCACCTTCGATCCGCACTACCGCTTCGGGAGCGAGGGCGACATTCACACATGGGAACTGGACCATGTCGAGTGGGCCGAAGTGGAGGCGCGGTTACTCGCCCTCGGCCTGGAGCTGACCCACGTCCGCGACTACCTTCACTACAGCGCGGCATACCCCGACGACCTGTGGCGCGAGTCCCGTGATCGCGGTTGCACGGACATGCGCACGCTTGTCGCGCGCCGGCCAGGTCCGTGACGGCGTAGCCATGCTCGCGCGGCGCTCCGGGTCGCCAGGCGCAACGGCGGCGTCGGGACACGGGTAGCATCCGGCTCGATGAGTGACTCCCCTACCGGCGGCGCGGGCTCGTTGCAGGCGAACGTCGAGCGCTACCCCTGGTATCACACGCTCGACCTGGGCGAGGGTGTCGTCACCCCGGGGATGTTCGATCACCGCCCGGTGCTTCAGCACTACCCGATCCCCGAGGACCTGACCGGGATGCGCTGCCTCGACGTGGCCACCATGGACGGCTATTGGGCTTTCGAGATGGAGCGCCGCGGGGCGGCTTCGGTCACCGCGATCGACCTCGAGGACCCCGCGCAGCTCGATTGGCCGGCGTCTCTGCGACCTGGTCACGACAAGAGCCTCGACGAGACCAAGGCGGAGCGCTTCGCCCTCGCCAAGGAGGCGCTCGGCTCGAAGGTCGAACGCGTGCTCCTGTCCGCCTACGATCTCGCCCCGGACCTCGGCATGTTCGACTTCGTGTTCTGCGGCGACCTGCTGCTGCACGTCAAGGACCCGATTACCCCGGTCGAGCGGATCCACAGCGTGTGCACGGGCAGCGCGGTGATCGTCAACGTCATCAAGAAGTTCCGCATGCATGAGAAGCGCCCGATGGCCGAGCTCGACGGCATCGACGTCTTCGAGTGGTGGGTCACGAACCTGGCCGGGCTCGAGCGGATCGTCAGGTCCGCGGGGTTCGACCGAGTGGAGGTTGCCGACACGTTCGAGCTGCCGTTCTCGACCGGCGGACCGTGGCGCGGGCTGCGCGGCGCCGTCCGCGCGTACGCCTGACCGGGCGGTCCCGGCCGGGAATGCACGCCGGCGTTTCAGTTGACTTCGATCGCTCCGCTGGCCTACGCCGTCTTTCGGGTGCGGACGATGCAGAATTGCGTCCCCTCGCCGCTGATCGCCTCAATCTCCATCCCTCCTTCTTGCGCGGCATCGCGAATTGCGGCGACGGTGACGCTCGAGCCTTGCCAGTTGCGGTGACTGAGGCCCTGAGGAGCGCGGCGAAGTAGGGCTCGCAACCGTTCGCGGCGGGGCGGCCGCTGGTGGTGGATGGACGGATCGTTGGACACTTGGAAGACGGCCCACCCGTCCGGCCTGAGGACCCGGCCGATTTCGCGGACGTAGCCGAGGGTGATCGCTGGGTCGGGAATGTGCTGGAAGACGACGTGCGAGACGCACGCCGACGCGGTGCCGGCATCTATGCGCGTGAGCGTCGTGCCGTCGCCTTCGATCCACTCCACGTTCGAGAGCGCCGGGTTGTATCTGCGAGCCAGCTCGAGCATGCGAGGGGAGACGTCGAGCGCCTGTACGCTCCGCGCGCGACCGCAGATGACGCGCGTCAGACGACCGACACCGCAGCCGATCTCCACCACCCGATCTGCTGGCGACAACTCGGCTCCGACTGACCCGAGCACCGCGTCCAGAACGGTCTCGCCCTCGGTCCAGAACCACGCCTCGTCCGGATCTCCGTAGGTGCTGCGGTTGTCGACGAAGTACAACGCGTCTTCACTGGCGCGTGCGTCCCAGAACTCCTTGGCCTGCTGCCCGTCTTTCATGCGCCGACCGTACCGGTCGCCTGGCGTGGGTTGTCAGGAGCCGCGACGTCGGTCCGCAGGCCTGCCCGTCTCGTTCGGCTCAGGGTTCCTCGGTACAGCCGCTCGTGTCCGGCGCCGTCGTTCGGCGCGATCGTCTGCGCATCCGCGGCCATCCAGTACCGAAGCGCCTCGCGGGCCGGCTCGGAAGGCGCGACGAGCGCGTCGCTGTCCTCGATCGCGGCGCTCAGCAGCCGCAGGCGCAGCCGCGCGCTGGCGACGCGCGCGCGGTCGATGGTCTCCCCGCAGGTGAAGACGACGGGGCGTCCCGTAGCGCGCCGCCACCGCAGCGCAGCCGCGGCGTCGACCGCCGTGAACGCGTGGACGAGGTCGAAGTCCCCGCCGTGCAACGTACGTAGGGCGAGCGGCAGGTGAGTCAGCGGGCCGGTGAAGCCCCGCTTGCGCAGCGCGCCTTCGGGAAGGCACGAGACGCGGACCACCGCAATCCCGTCCTCGACCGAGCGTTGCGTGGGCGCCCGGTGCGAGCCGATCACGACGGGCGTGTGTCCCCGCTCGCGCAGGCCGGTCGCGACATCGCGGACGATCCGTCCCGCTTCGGCGGCGTCGTCGTGGTGCAGGAGCGCGACGCGCAAGGTCACAGCAGCAGGGTGCGGTGGCGCAGGCTGCCGGCGGCCATCCCGAGCACCTCGGCGACCTGGCGCGCGAACTGGCCGGGAATCTCCGCGACCGCCACGGCGCGCCCGAGCGGATGGCGTCCGCGCCGGCCCGCAGCGTCGTGAAGGTAGGGCGCGGTCAGCGCGAGCCACGAAGCGCGCCGCCGTCCAGCCATCAGGCCGGCGAGCGCCGCCACCGTCCGTAGATGGTCGGCGTCCCAAAAGACGTGCAGGGTCAGGTCGGCGCGCAGCTCAGGGTGGCGCTTGACGAGGTAGGCCAAGTGGCGCCACTTGAGGTTCTGGCGCAGGATCTGAGGCAGGGTGAACGACTCGACTGCGTGAAAGACGACCGCGTCGTGCGCGGCGACGATCCGGTGCCCGGCGGCACGGGCACGCAACGACAGGCCGACGTCCTCGCCGGCGATCGCGCGCTCGTCGAAGCCGTCGAGGCGCTCGAGCACCGCGCGCGGGTAGAGAATGTTGCACGTCTGCGCGAAGGGGCTCACGGGCTCGATCAGCAGCGTCCGCACATGCGGCGCGCTGAGTAACGCGTGCTCATGCGGATCTGGGTGCGTGGCACCTTGCACGATGTGGCTCTCTGCGTTTCGCGCAGCGGCGACGAGGCGGTCGAGCCAGGTTGGTTCGGGGCGGCAGTCGTCGTCGGTGAAGGCGATCAGCTCGCCGCGTGCCGCCCGCCAGCCCAGGTTGCGCTGGCGCGACGGGCTCCCCGTGCCCGGCTCGATCGCCAAATGGCGCAGGCGGCCCGACGCCGTCAGGGGATGGCGGTCGAGGACGCGGCCGGCCGTCGAAGCGTCGTAGTCGTGGACGACCACGAGCTCCCACGGCTCGCTGAAGGTCTGCTCCTGCAGCGCGTTGAGCAGCCACAGGAGGCGCAGGGGGCGCGCGTGCGACGCGACGACGACGGTGACGGGGATCGGTTCACGCACGCGCCCGCACCATATCCTCGAGCGATGCGGGTCCTGACCGTGGGGAACATGTACCCGCCCCACAGCTTCGGGGGCTACGAGCTCGTGTGGCGCTCCGCGGTCGAGCATCTGCGCGAGCAGGGGCATGTCGTGCGCGTCCTGACGACGGACACGGACACCGGCACGGTCGCGCCCGACGGCGAGGATGTGCACCGCGAGCTGCGCTGGCGGCTGCGCGACGGCGAGTTCGAGGCCCAGGGGCTGCGTGAGAGAGCGATGCTGGCCCGGCACAATCACCGGGTCCTCGAGCGCCATCTCGACGGCCTGCGGCCGGACGTCGTCGGCTGGTGGTCGATGGGCGGCTTGTCGCTGACCATGCTCGAGAGCGTGCGCCGACGCGGTGTCCGTGCCGTCGCGTTCGTCCACGACGACTGGCTCGCCTACGGCCGTCAGGTCGACGACTGGCTGCGGACCTTCTCTGGACCGCGCCGCGAGCGCCTCACACCCATGGCCGAGCGCGTTGCAGGGGTCCCGGCGTCGGTCGACTTCGACGGCGCCGCCGAGTACGTCTTCGTGTCGGACTTCACGCGGCGGCGCGCGCGGGGGCTCGGGCTCGGCCTGCGGCGCACGGCGGTCGCCCACTCCGGCATCCACCCGGAGTTCCTCGCTCCAGCTCCGGTCCGCGACTGGAGCTGGGATCTCCTCTACGTCGGCCGTCTCGATCCGCGTAAGGGGGTCGATACGGCGGTGCGCGCGTTGTCCGAGCTGCCCGAGACGGCGACGCTGACGATCGCCGGCGGCTGGGATCGCCGCGAGGAGCGGCGCCTGCGCGGCCTCGCAGACGAGCTCCGGGTGGGCGACCGCGTCGTCTTCGCCGGCCAGCTCGAGCGCCCCCAGCTCCTCGAGGCCTACGCGGCGGCTGACGCCGTCGCCTTCCCCGTCCGTTGGGACGAGCCGTGGGGCCTAGTGCCGCTGGAGGCGATGGCCCGGGGTCGACCGGTCGTCGCCACGGGTCGCGGCGGCTCGGCGGAGTACCTGAGCGCAGGTGAGAACGCGCTGCTCTTCGACGCGGAGGACCCTGCGGCGCTCGCCGCGGCGCTGCGGCGGCTGGCGACCGAGCCCGAGCTGCGCGAGCACCTGCGGGCCGCGGGGCTGGCCACCGCCGCGCGCCACACCGAGCCCGTCTTCAACCTCGCGGTCGAGGCGGCGATGCTGGGGCGACGCATCGACGGTGCGTCCGCTGGGGAGCGCCCGCTGCGCGTGCTGCACCTCGGGACGGGGTTCCGGCCGTGGCGCCGCGGCGGCCTCGTCGCCTACGCCGAGGACCTGATGGACGAGCAGGTCCGCCGGGGTGACGAGGTGACGTACCTCTTCGCCGGACGCATGTACCCCAGGCTGGGCGGACCGCGGCTGAAGCGCTGGCGTCGCGGCGGCGTGACGATGCTCGAGATCGTCAACTCCCCGCTTCACGACCACGGGTTCCAGCCGGCGCTCGAGCTGGAAGAGCCGCGCGTGGAGCAGATCGTGCAGCGCGTGATCGCCGAGCTGCGGCCCGACGTCGTACACGTGCAGGAGCTGGCCGGCCTGCCCTCCTCGGTCCTCGACGTCGCCCGCCGCGCGGGCGTCGCGACGGTCATGACGCTGCAGGACTACTTCGCGCTGTGCCCCACCTTCAAGCTGCTCGACGCGACCGGCCGGACCTGCGTGCGGCGCGAGGTCGGAGCGGAGTGCGTCGCCGCCGTCGCGGCCGATCCGCGCCGGCCCGGGCTGCTGCACGAGGCCACGGTGCACCATCTCCTGCGCGAGAGCCGGCTCTTCCTGCTTGTGGGCCCCGAGCGGCGCGAAGCCGTCGTCGAGCGCCTCGTGCGATGGAGCCTGCCGCGCACGATCCGCAGCGGTGAGCACCGCGACGCGGCGCTCTACCAGCGTCGACGCGACGCGAACGTCGAGCGCCTGAACCAGGCGGATCGACTCATCGCCATGTCCTCGCGTGTCGCCGAGCTGCACGCCGAGCTCGGCGTCGAGCCGCGTCGGATGGAGACGATGCAGCTGACGCTGTCGCACATCGAGCGGCTGCGACCCCGCAAGGCGAGCGGTGGTGGGTCCCTCGTCTTCGCCACCCTCGGCGGAGGCGAGTCGGAGGCCAAGGGTGTGCGGGTGCTGCTCGACGCTGCGCGGCGGCTCGAAGACCTTGCCACGGTCGGAGGCTTCCGGCTGCTGATCCTTGGGACGGTGGCTCCTGAATTCGCGGCGGAGGCGCGCCTCCTGCCCGGCGTGGAGCTGCCCGGGCGCTACCTGCCCGAGGACCAGGACGCCGTCCTCGACGCGGTCGACGTCGGGATCATGCCTTCGATGTGGGAGGAGGCCTACGGGTACGCCGGCGTCGAGTTCCTCGCGAAGGGCATCCCCGTGATCGCCAACGCCATCGGTGGGATGGTCGACTACGTCCGCGAGGGGGAGACGGGCTGGCTCAACCACTCGTGCTCCGCCGCGGGTCTCGAGCAGATCATGCGCGACCTCGTCGAGCGGCCCGGCCAGGTCGCCGAGCTCAACGCGTGGCTGATCGCCAACCGCGGCGCGATCGTCATGCCGATGGCGCGCCACGCGGACGCGATGGACGCCGTGTACCGCGACGTGATCGGGTCGAGGTCATGAGCACTCGTGCGGAACCGCGAGGGTCCGTGGGCACGGCGCGGGCGACGATTGCGAACTCGGGCTTACCTGAGCCCGTTCAGCTCAGGCACGTCGTGCCTCCCGGATCGCCATGAACGACTTCGTGAACGGCCCGATCCGCTCGGGCACGATGTCCGCGTCGGGAAACAGCTGGCGGACCTGCCGACGGCGCAGCAGCTTGATCTCGTCGACGGCGTTGACCGCCTGCGCGTGGGGGAGCGGCCCGCGGTGTCCCACACGCGTCCGGGTCAGGACGGCGACGCGCAGCCCGCGCGGGAGGTACTGCCACCCCGGCGTCAGGTAGTGGGGCTCGACGGGGAACCAGAAGCCCGGCGTCTGCACGTAGTAGGCGGGCGCAAGGCGGCGGACCTCGCGCGCCATCGCCTGCTGCGCCTGGAAGGTGAAGAGATGCTCGATCGTCGAGTTGCTGAAGACGATGTCGAACGCGTCGTCCTCCCAGCGTGAGAGGTCGGTCGCGTCGCCCTCGAAGGCGGTCACGTTCGCGAGGGCAGACGGCTCGGCAGCGTGGTTCAGCGTCGTGATCTCGATGCGACGGTCGTCGCCGAACCCGCGACGCTCCCAGTAGTTCGCGGTGCCGCCGATGTCGAGGACGCGCGTCGTGCCCGTCCGGCCTTCGAGCAGGCGCAGGAAGTGCGCGAAGCGCGCGTCGCGGAGCTTCGACGACAGCGACGCATCCGAGAAGGCGTCTGCTTGCGCCCGGAACCGGTCGGCGAGTCCCATCGGGCACAACGCTATCGGCGCGAGCGCGGGCCTCTGCTCGTCCCGACGTTGGCCATACTGCGGCCCATGAGCGACGAACGCCATGATGTCCTCGTCGTCGGAGCTGGCTACGCGGGCTCCATCCTGGCCGAGCGGCTGGCCGCCGAGGCGGGCAAGCGCGTGTTGGTCATCGACCGCCGCGACCACATCGCCGGCAACGCGTACGACTACGTCGACGAGCACGGGGTCCTCGTCCACAAGTACGGCCCGCACATCTTCCACACGCACTCGCAGAAGGCCGTCGACTACCTCTCGCGCTTCACGGAGTGGCGGCCCTACGAGCACCGCGTGCTCGCCGACGTGGACGGCACGCTCGTTCCCATGCCGATCAACCGGACGACGATCAACACGCTGTACGGGCTGGGGCTGACCACCGATGCGGAGGTCGAGGCGTTTCTCGCGGAGCGGGCCGAGCCGGTCGACCACATCCGCACCAGCGAGGACGTGGTGGTCGCCAAGGTCGGGCGCGAGCTGTACGAGACCTTCTTCCGCGGCTACACGCGCAAGCAGTGGCAGCGCGATCCCTCAGAGCTGCACGCGTCGGTGTGCGCGCGGATCCCGATCCGCACCGACGAGGACGACCGCTACTTCACCGACCCGTTCCAGCAGATGCCGGCCGACGGCTACACGGCGATGTTCCGGCGCATCCTCGATCATCCGCTGATCGACGTCCGCCTCGAGACCGCCTATGAGGACGTCAAGGACGAGGTCGGCCACGAGCACCTCGTCTACACCGGGCCGATCGACGGCTTCTTCGGCTGCCGGTTCGGCGCGCTGCCGTACCGCTCGCTCGAGTTCGAGCTGGTCAACGAGCCCACGCCGGACGGCAGGTACCTGCTGCCCGCGACGTCGATCAACGAGCCGAGCGAGGGCGTGCCATACACGCGGCGGACCGAGTTCCGACAGATGACGGGGCAGGCAACGCACCCTTCGAGCACCGTGGCCGTCGAGTATCCGCGCAGCGAGGGCGATCCGTACTACCCCATCCCGAGCGACGACACCCGGGAGCTCTACCGGCGCTACGAGGCGCTGGCCTCAGAGCTTCCCGATGTGACCTTCGTGGGCCGGCTGGCCCGCTATCAGTACCTGAACATGGACCAGGTCGTGGGCCAGGCACTCTCGGCGGCGGACAAGCTCCTGGTCAGAGACGGGGCACGCGGGGCTGGTACCTAGGAGCGCCTCAGCGGTCCCGGCGCCCGGCCAGCCGCCGTAGCGCGAGGCCGACGGCGGTCAGGCCTGACCCGATCGCCGCGACGACGCCCGTCTCGAGGCCGGTGAAGGGGAGCTGGCCACCCTTGTCGCCGCCGGCAAGAGAGCCCGTCGCGCCACCGATGCCGTCTGCGGCGGAGTCGCCCTGCGGCGAACTCGTGCCTGCCCCGGCAACCAGGGACGTGGGCTGAACCGCTGCCCCTGGATCTGACGAGGGTGTCCCCGCTGGGAAGGCTGGGTCGCCCCCCCCTTGCGAGATGCCCGCGACATCGCCGCTGGGCTGGTCCGTCGGGGAGCCGGTCGGCGACTGCGCGGCCAACTCGGCGGGTCCGGCCGATCCGGGGTTGCCGCCGGCGGCGACTCCCCCGCCGGACGCAGTATCCGGGCCGCTGCCGCCGCCACTGCCCGATGGGGAGCCCGGGTCGCCGCCGCCGCCGCCGCTTCCGCCTCCAGGCGCTCCACCGCTGCCGCTGAAGCTCAGATCTCCGGTGCCGCCGCGGGGATCGCTCACGCCGACAAGCAGCATCTGCGCTGTCGCCGTCAGCGCCCGCAGATCCCCGTGGTCGGCGACCGTCGGTGCCTCGTAGGTTGAGCGTTCATCGGTGGGCAGCACGGCCGCTGACCTTCTTCACTACATCGGGAACGTCGCACGATAGACGATCCCGGCCACGACCCGACGCATTCGTCAACGGCACAGGAGCAGCCGGCAGGAGCTCGCGGGCGTTCGCACCGGCCTCAGGTCCATCGCGAGGAGCTGGAGCGAGCGCCACGGGAAGGTCCGAAGCAGCTCGGACGGCCGCTGCCCCCCGAAGATCGCGGGATAGGGGTCGGTGCCCGACGGCGTGGGATCCTCGCCGTAGAAGGTCACGTTCGCGCTGCCGTCGCGCACGACGATCCCGTAGCGCTGGGCGGCTCTGGCCATCGCCAACGTCACCGGCGGAAGACCGAGCGACTCCACGTCGAGCGATGGATCCAGCCGGAAGTGGGCTCCTGACGGAGCGGCGGCCGGGCTCTGCGCCCTGCCGTCGCTGCGCTGGGCGGGGAGGGCGGCCACCCCGGCACGGACGTCGGGCAGGGCGATCGCCAGCGCGTGGTCGATCCGGCCGGAGCGCAGCTCGTCGACGGTCATCAGGCCGCCGGCCAGGGGGAGGCTCGTGGCGGTCGCGCCGAAGTTCGCCTCCGACCCGGCGAAGTGCCCGGGGCCGGTCGAGACGCTGTCGAGGCGACCACCCCAGCTCGCGTGCCAGCCGTCGGCGGCTCGGCGCAGCTTCCAGAACTCCCACATCGTGTCCGTCGCGGGCTGCCAGACGAGGGCGTGCCCGTCGGACCCGGCCGCCGGTAGGGCGTCCGCGGGCAGCGGCACCCGCGTGAACTGCTCCTCGAGAGCAGCGGGGGCCTGGCCGCGCGGCTTGTCGAGCGTGACCCTGACCGTCGGCTGATCGCCGGCGACGGTGTAGACCGGAGAGCTGAAGCGCGCGGTGTTGATGGTCGGCTGGAAGTCGGACTGGTACTCCTCGTCGACTTGGCGCACCAGGTCGCCCGTGACCTGCGCGCTGGCAGGGTCGAGCGGCGCGTCCGCTGCCAACGGCGCGTTCCACACGGTCTGCGGGCCGAAGAACCGTCCGCACCGCGGTGGGTCCAGCCTCACCGAGCCCGCTCCAGCCTTCCGCGGCTTCGGCGAGCCCACGGCGGAGACGACGATCCGCTGGGGCTCGCACCGCCCGATCGCGTCGCGTGCCGCTGCGGTCAAGGTGAACGTGATCATCCGGCGAGCACCGCGGCGCAGCCGCACCGTGCGGCCGGGTCCCAGGAGGACACGGCGCCCGCCCTGCTCGAGTCGCGCGGACAGTCGAGCCGTGCCGCTCCGCCGGGCTGTGACGCTCACGAGGGCGGCTCCGCGTGAGAGCAAGTCGTGCTGGCTGACGGTCACGATGCGCGCGGACGCTGCGACCGGCAGGGTCCGCGCGCCCGTCGGTGCCGGGACCAGGACGGTGGCCACCACGACCAAGAACAGCAGCGACGCCGTGCGTCGCAACCGCCTCGTGGCTTCGAACGCCGGCACACACGCAGCCTAGCTTCGCCCGGCCGTCGCCGGCAACCGCCAGGCGCACTTCGGGGCGCCGTTCAGGCAGGCGATCAGACGACGATGCGGGCCGTCTCGCCCGCCACCGCGCATCGGCATACTGCGAAACGGCATGGACGCGACGGCGGCGCAGATCGAGGCAGGAGCCGCAGCGCCACACAGATCGGCCGTCCTCTCCCTCTCCCGCGTCTCGAAGCGGTGGGCCGGGGCTCCGTCCCCCGTGCTCAGCGAGATCGAGCTGAACGTCGAGCCGGGCGTCGCGGCCGCGATCACCGGGCGCAACGGAGCCGGGAAGACGACGCTGCTGCGCATCGCGGCGGGGCTCATCCTGCCCGACACGGGCGACGTCGAGGTGACGGGCCTCCATCTCGAGCGCGATCGCAGGGAGTGCCAACGGCGCCTCGGCTTCCTCGCGGCCGGCAACTCCGGGCTGTACGGCCGCCTGAAGGTCGAGCAGCACCTCGACTTCTGGAGCCGGCTGTCGATGGTGCCGCGCAAGGACCGCGCTCGATCCATCCACGACTCGCTCGACCGCTTCGAGCTGCACGAGCTGTGCGGCCGGCGGGTCGACCGCCTGTCGATGGGGCAGCGCCAGCGGCTGCGGATCTCGCTCGCCTTCCTGCACGAGCCCCAGCTCGTCCTGCTCGACGAGCCGCGCACGAGCCTCGACGACGAGGGCGTCGAGCTCCTCGCGCGAGCCGTCGAGGCGTTGACCTCACAGGGAGGCGCGGCGCTGATCTGCACTCCCACGGGCGAGCAGGCGGGCGTGCGGCTCGATCGCTGCTACGCCGTGCGCGACGGCAGCCTGATCGCGGCATGACCGCGCTGCGGGCCTACGCCGACGCGGCCCAGGCGATCCTCGCGCGCGACTTCGCGCTGTTCGCCAGCTACCGGTCGCGCTTCGTGACGACCCTCTTCTCGACGGCGGTCGGCCTGACGCTCTTCTACTACGTCTCCCGGCTGGTCACCTCGCCTCGCGTCGGGTCCTCCGATGACTACTACGCGTTCGTGGTCGTCGGGCTGATCGTGTTCTCCGTGCTCACTTCCACGCTCTCGCTGCCGGTCGCCACGCTGCGCCAGGAGCTCCTGGTGGGGACCTTCGAGCGCATGGTCCTGTCGCCCTTCGGCGCGGTGCGCAGCGTCATCTCGCTCATGCTCTTCCCGCTCCTGCTCGCGCTGGTCACGTCGAGCATCTCGCTCCTCTACGCGGCGCTGGTCTTCGGGCTCGACCTGCGCTGGCCCGAGGCGCTGCTCGGCCTGCCGGTGGCGCTGCTCGGGGCCGTCGCCTTCGCGCCGTTCGGGCTGCTGATGACCGCCGCGGTGGTCGTCTACAAGCAGACGAACGCCGGCGCGACGTTCGTCATCACCGGCATCACGTTCCTCTCCGGCGTGTACTTCCCGGTCTCCCTGCTGCCCGACTGGATCCGCTGGGCCTCGGAGGTGCAGCCGTTCACGCCCGCCATCGATCTGCTGCGCCACCTGCTGGTCGACACGCCGCTGCGCGGCTCGCTGGAGCTCGAGCTCGCCAAGCTGGTCCTCTTCCCGGCGGTCATGATGCCGCTGGCCGTGCTCGCGCTGACCGCCGCGGTCCGTCGGGGTCGTCGCCGCGGCAACATCATCGAGTTCTGATGAGCTATTCCGACGAGCAGCTCCTGCAGGCGCGCGTGAAGGTGCCCGAGCACGTCGTTCGTAGAGCGTTCGCCAACGAGACGGTCGTCCTCAACCTGCATTCCGGGCAGTACCACGGCTTGAACGCGACGGCAGCCGCGATGATCGACGCGCTCGAGGGCGGAGAGCACCCCGTGGCGATCGCAGCGCGGATCGCGGCCGCCGCAGGACAGCCCGCCGAGCGCGTGGAGACCGACCTCGTCACCCTGGTGCGCGCCTTGGCCGAACGCGGGCTCGTCGAGCTCGATGGCGACGACCCCGCCTGAGCCGCCCGCGGCGGTCGGGTCGCGACCCGACGCTGCCGTGTCCTCGCCGCCCTGGCGCTCGCGCGCCTTCGGCCTCGAGCTTGAGGGTGCGTTCCCGGCGCCGGGCCTTCCGCCGGCCACCGGCCCACGCCGAGGGCCCCCGGTGCGGATCGGCGTGCTTCCGGCGGAGGAGGTCGAGGCGGCCTGGGGGCCGTCGGGCGGCCGTCGCCTGCTCGAGGAGCGCTTCGACGACGCCCCGGAGGCCGCGCGCTCCATCGACCACAAGCCCGGTGTGGGCTACCGCCTGCACGCGCGGCACTTCGGCCTGGCGATGGTCTCCGAGGACGGTGGCGAGGTCCTCTGCGCACCGCCGCAGGACGAGCCCTGGAGCTGGCAGCGCTTCCTCGTCGGGCGCATCCTGCCCTGGGCGGCCGTCCTGCGCGGGGTCGAGGTCTTCCACGCCAGCGGTGTCGTGCTCGGCGGTCGGGCGCTCGCCTTCGTCGGCGCGACCGGCGTGGGCAAGACGTCGGTCGCCCTGCACCTCGTCCTCGGCGGGGCCGGCCTGCTGACCGACGACGTCCTCGCCGTCGATCGCTCAGCCGGGGTGCTCCGCGCCCACCCGGGGCCCGGGATCATCTCCGTGCGCCCCGCCGAACGCGACCGCATCGCCCCCGAGCGGTGGCACCGGCTCGGCCGCGAGCTCGGCGACAGCGGCAAGACGTACGTCGCGGTGCGGCGCGAGGCCGAGCCCCATCCCCTCGGCGCGATGTACTTCCTCGAGCGCGGAGCCGCTGTGGCCGGGGTGCAGCTGATCGACCCGCCGAACCCCCTGCGGGTGGTGGGCAGCACGTTCAACCAGAGCATCCAGGCGCCTGCGCGGCTGCGTGCGCAGTTCGACCTCTGCGCCGACCTGGCAGCCGCGGTCCCGATGTACCGGCTCGGCGTTCCCGATGGGCTCGGCGCGGCGCAGCTGGCCGAGCTCGTGCGCGAGCACGCGGACGGCCTAGGAGGATGAGCTCGCCGGCGCGCTTCGTGGTGGTGCCCTCCGTCGGGCGCCGGCTGCGCACGGCGGAGAAGGGGCTGCTGGCGGCGGAGATCCTCGTCGTCTACGTCAAGGCGCGGTGGCGCCTGCGGCGCACGACGCTGCCCGAGACGCTGCGGGCGCTGCGGCGGCCGGGTGTGCCGCCGCCGCGCGCCCTCCCGCCCGCCGCCGGGGTCCGGCTGGGCCGCGCCGTAGTGCGGACCCTGGAGCCCTTGCCGACCGACTCGCGCTGCCTCATGCGCTCGCTCGTGCTCGTGCGGCTGCTCGCCCGTCGCGGGGTGCAGGTGCGGCTGGTGCTCGGCGTGGCTCACGTCGACCGCTTCGAGGCGCACGCCTGGGTGGAGCAGGGCGATACGCCCCTGCTTGCGGCGGGCGGCGACCGGTTCGGGCGGCTGGCGGAGCTCTGACGGTGGCCTTGACGCGCGGTGGGCTCCTCGGGCGGTTGGGAGTCGGCGTCGAGGCTCGCCGCCTGGGAGAGATCGTGGCGACCGGAGACCGGTCACGGTCCTGGGACGAGGGTCCGCTGGCGGTCGCCGCGCCCGCCTCGGGTGGCTCGGGCGGCACGGCGAGGACGCTCTGCGTGCTCGACGGGCGGGTCTCCAACGTCGCGGCGATCGCCCGTGCGCTCGGCGGGCCGGTCGAGAATGCGGAGCGGGTGCTCGCGACCGGGTACGAGCGCTGGGGCGAGGAGGTCCTGCGCCGCTGTCGAGGGGAATTCAGCGTCGTCCTCTGGGACCGCGAGCGCCATGTCGGTCTGGCCGCGCGCGACCGCCTGGGTCACCGCGGGCTGTTCCTCGCCGAACGCGGAGCGACGCTTCTGTTCGGATGGGAGATCCGCCCCCTGCTCTCGCTGCTGCCGCGCCGACCGGCGCCGGACCGGGTGGCGGTCGCCCATTGGCTTCACGGCTCGGGCCCTCCGGAGGGACGCACGCTCTTCGAGGGGATCCGGCGCCTGGCCCCCGGACGCTTCGTTCGCCTCGACCGTGGCGGCTGGTCCGAGCACGACTACTGGGAGCCGCGTCGCGACGTGGGCACCATCACCCGCCCCGACGTGGCCGAGGAGGCGTTGCGGGCCGGGCTGGAGGGCGCCGTGTCGCGAGCTGTAGGTCCGCAGTCCGTAGGCGTGCTGCTCAGCGGCGGGCTCGACTCGGCTGCGGTGGCCGCGCTCGCCGCCCAGCATGCGCGCAGGGGCGGCAGCCCGGATCCGCGCTGCTACTCGAGCACGTTCCCCGCGACGCCGGACGCCGACGAGTCGCGCCGGATCAGCGTCGTGCGCCGGCACATCGGCTTGGCGGGAACCGAGCGCCGTCACGTCGCCGGAAGCGCCCTCCTGCCCGCACTCGAGTTCCTGCTGGCCTACGACGTGCCGTCGGTCAGCCCCAACGCGTACCTCTGGCGGCCGCTCGTGCGGCGAGCCGCGGCGGACGGCGTCTCGGTGATCCTCGACGGCGAGGGCGGCGATGAGCTTCTCGGATGCGCGCCGTACTTGATCGCCGACGCCCTGCGGTCCGGCCGGCCAGACCGGGCTGCGGCGCTCGCCCGGCGACTCCCCGGGATGGGACCTCGCCCCCCGGCGCGGTGGGTGCGCCAGGCGCTCGTGCGCTACGGCATGCGTGGTGCGATTCCCGCCGAGACCCACCGGCGGATGCGGTCCTGGCGCGCGTCTGCCCGCGCCGACGCGTCGCATCCTTGGATCACTCGGGAGCTCGTGCAGCTGCGTGGCGAGAGCGACGATCCGTGGGCGTTCAAGCGGGATGGCGGCCCGCGCTGGAGGTCGGGCTTCGTCGACGCGGTGGTGAGCCGCAGCGAGGCGATCGGCGCGCACGACCAGCTGCGTCGCGAAGCCCGCCTGTGCGGCGTCGAGTTCCGCCATCCCCTCCGCGATCCCGACCTGATCGACGCGGTGCTGGCGATCGACCCCCGGCTCGGCTTCGACGCGGATCTCGACCGCCCGTTGGCACGGTCGGCGCTTCGCGGAGCCGTGCCCGACGAGGTCCGCCTGAGCACGCGCAAGCCGCACTTCAACGCGCCGCTCACCGCGGCGCTGGCCGGCCCTGATGCCTCCGCGATCGGCGCGTTGCTGACCGGTCCTGATGTGCAGTCGGGAGAGTACGTCCGCCGCGAGGCGTTGGGAAGCCTGATGGATGGCAGCGGCCGGCCCCGCGTGTTGGCGCTTTGGCGGGTGGTCATGCTCGAATGCTGGCTTCGCTCGCAGTGGGAGGGCGACGACTTCGCCACCTGGGTCGCGGACCGCGCGGCGTCCGAGGACGTCTCGCGCCTCACTTAGCAGCGATCCTCCTGTCTGCACGAGGAACTTGAACCTCGAAGCGTGACGCCGTAATCTGGCCTCATGAGCTACGAAGCCCCCACCGTCGTCGACTACGGCGAACTCGCGGACATCACCGCCGGCATGGCCGACGGCCAGTTCACCGACCGTGACTTCCCGACTAACACCCCGAAGCAGGACCTGACCTTCTCCTAACACCTGCACCGCCTGCAACGGCTCGATCGGCACCGACGCCGTGGACCGCCCCTCGGAGCTGGCCCTGATGCTTGCCGGGGCGAGTCCCCTGCGCGCCGCGTCACGCAGCCAGATCCTCGACATCGTCGAAGGCAGCGATTCCAGGCACCTGATCGGCGCGCTCGAGCGTCGCCGCCTGTTGCCCCTGCTCGGCGCGCGGTTGCGGGATCTCGCGCCGTCAGCGCTGCCAGAGGCGCTGTCGCGGGCGGTCGCCGCGGCAACCGCCCGCGACCGCGCTGCGGCCATGGCGCTCGAGGTCCACGCTGACCTCGCGATCAATGTGCTGCGCGACGCTGGAGTCGTAGCGCTCGCGCTGAAGGGTCCTGCTCTGGCGCTCAGCGCGCACGGCGACATCGGACTTCGTTCGTCCGGGGATGTAGACATCCTGGTCGCTCCGGACGACCTGCGACGCGCGGCGGTTGGCGCCCTCTCGCGGCAGGGCTACGTGCTCCTGGACGATCCCGTCGACGGGGCGGGTCTCCCGGTCCTGCACCGGCGACTGTCGCACCCGCAACGTCCTCGCGTCGAGCTGCACTGGCGCGTCCACTGGCACGAGACCGCGTTCTCGCGCGACATGCTCGCCCGGTCGCGCCCTGGCCCGGACGGCCGGCTCGAGGCGCACCCCGCGGATCTCGGGGCGTCGCTGCTGCTCTTCTTCGCGCGCGACGGGTTCTACGGGCTCCGCTTGGCGGCCGACATCGCCGGCTGGTGGGACCGACACCGCGACGCGCTGGGTACGGGCCTGCTCGACGAGTACACGCGCCGCTACCCCGAGCTCTCGCGGACGTGGCACGCAAGCGCACGGGCAGCCGAGCGTCTCGTCGGCGTACCGGTCGATGCGTGGCTGACCGAGCCGCCGCCGACAGACCGCCGGACGACGCTGGCGCTTCGTCTGTCGAACTGGAGCCAGGACGGCGACCCAGATCAGCTCGCCGTGAACATCATGCTCGTCGATGCATTGCTCGGCCCGCCCGGTTCATGGCGTCGACTGCTGCGGCGACAGCTGAAGGCGGCCCCCGGGGGACGCCGCACTCCGCACCTCATGAAGATCGGGCTGCGAGCCGTCGCGGCCTTCAACCGGGTGCGCCGTCGCCGCTGGGTCGCCCCGCTGCCGCGCCGGGCTGCCGCCCCCGTTCGCGCGGGCGCCTAGAGCCCGCGTCTGCCGAAGACGTGGGGCAACGTCATGAGCAGCGCTTTGATGTCCGCCCACGGCGACCAGTTGGCGATGTAGAGGTAGTCCATCTTGACCATCTCGTTGAGGGGTACGCGGGTCGCGCCGAGGACCTGCCACGGCCCCGTCATCCCCGGTGCCAGCTCAAGCCGGCGTCGGCGCCAGCCCTCGACCGCGCAGTCCTCGAGCGGCACGAGCGGCCGCGGCCCAACTAAGCTCATCTTCCCCTGCATGACGTTGAGCAGCTGCGGCAGCTCATCGAGCGACGTCCGGCGCAGCAGGCGCCCCACCGGCGTCACCCGGGGATCGTCGCCGAGCTTGAAGATGCCGTTGGTCTCGTTGCGTTCGGTCAGGGCCTCCTGCAGCTGGTCGGCGCCGTCGACCATCGTGCGGAACTTGAGCATCTCGAACTCCGCTCCGTGCCGGCCGACGCGACGCTGGCGGTAGAGGATCGGGCCCGACGAGGAGCGCCGGACGGCGACGGCGACGATCGCCAGCAGCGGGATCAGGAAGAGCACCAACAGGCCGCCGACGCAGAGGTCGAACGCGCGCTTGATCAGCCGCGAGCTCCGGGGCAGGCCGAAGGAGCGGATGCCCAGGACGGGGAGGCCGTCGAAGTCCTCGAGCTCCCCGGCCGAGCCGATGACCTCGAGCATGTGCGGCACGACGCTGACCTTGAGGCCGAGCTGCTCGAGGGCGAAGATCCCGTCGAGCATGTTCTCGTCGAACTCGTCGGTGCCGTTGATCGCGATGATCACGCGGTGGATGCCGTCGCGCTCGACGATCCGGCGCAGCCGCGGGGTGGCCGACTGCAGCGCGCTGCCCAGCGCCACGAAGCGTCCGCCGGCGCGGCTGCGCATCGGGAAGTAGTCGACGAGCTCGAGGCCGTCGCGGAGCGACATGCTGACCTTGAGCCGGCTCCAGGCGTCGCGGTTGCCGACGAGCATGCAGCGCTCCGTCGCCCAGGTCCGCCGCACTGTCGTCCGCGTGAGCATCCGGCCGGCCACCAGCGCCAGGAGCGAGAGCGCCCAGATCGCGACGACCTGACCGCGGGAAAGCGCTCCGTCGACCAGTGCGCCGTTGGCCAGCCAGACCGTGATCGCGTGCAGCGCCGTCGTGGTGAACAGCACCGGCACCTCGTCGATCGTCGAGCGCCGCAGGGCCATCGCGTCGTGGTCGTAGAGGCCGGCCATCTTGCCCATCGCGATGACGACGAAGGGCGCGAAGACGGCCGGCCAGCGCAGCTCCGTCGTCCCGCTGAGGTTGACGACCAGCGACAGCACCAGCAGGGCGGCCAGCCCGTCGCTGACTGCGAGCGCACGGCGATAGACCGCGTCGCGGATGCGCATGTGCTCGGCGAGCGATCGCCGTCGGAGCGCGAGGTCGGGCGCAGCCGGCGGGCTCGCGACTTGTGGCTCGGTGGTCACCCCGGGTTCATCGGCCAACCGGCGTGAGGTCCTGAGCTCCATCGGGACCCTGCATACTGCCAGGCAGACGGTGCGCCAGCTTCACAATCCGCGGAAACTTCACATTGTGGACGAACCTCCGGCGGGTCAGCCCTCGAGCTGCTCCAACGTGCACTCCGCCGGCGCCTTGTCCTCGCGCCAGCGCTGCACCTTCGCGCCGTGGCGGATGCGGCCGTCGGAGACGTGGTCGAAGGTCACCTCGACCACGAGCTCCGGGCGCAGCTTCACCCACGCGAGGTCGCGCGCGCTGTTCCAGCGCGAGGGCTCGCCCGTGCCGCGCTCCCCGGTCTCGTAGGGCGCGAGGAACGCGACGAGCTCGCGCTTCTCCTTCGCCTTGAAGCCGCTGGAGTGGCCGACCTCGCGCAGCGTCCCGTCGGGACCGTGGAGGCCGAGGATGATCGAGCCGACCGTGCCCTCCTCCTTGCCGGGGCGCCAGCCGAGCACGACCGCGTCGATCGTGCGCACGCGCTTGACCTTCACCATCCCGACGCGCTCGCCCGGGAGGTAGGCCGCATCGGCCTGCTTGGCGATCACGCCCTCCTCCTCGTGGAGCCAGGCCGCGGCCTCCTCGGGGGTGCGGACCATCGGGGTCAGCTTCGCGTCGCCGAGCTCGCGCGCCTCGAGCCGCGCGCGGCGCTCGAGGTAGGGCAGCTCGAGCAGGGTCTCGTCGTCCTCGGCGAGGAGGTCGAAGGCGACGAAGGTCGCGGGGGTCTCGGCGGCCAGGCGCTCTACGCGGGATTTCGCGGGGTGGATGCGCTGGCCGAGCGTGTCGAAGCTCGAGGCGACGAGCTCACCGTCGAGGACGTAGCGGCCCGGCGGGAACGCCACCTCGGGGAAGTAGCGCGTCAGGTCCTTGCCGTTGCGCGACTGCAGGTGGACGACGTCGGCGTCCACGAAAGCGAGCGCGCGGAAGCCGTCCCACTTGGGCTCATAGGCCCAGGTGTCACCCGACGGCAGCGTGCTCGCGGACTTCGCGAGCTGGGGCAGGACGGGCGGCTTCAGCGGCAGGCTCATGGGCAGTTGGAACCCTAGACAGGAGCGCGAGCGCCGACAGGACCAGCGCGCCGCCGAGCAGCTGCACGGGCGCGAGCCGCTCACCCAGGACCACCATCGCCAGGCCGACGGTGACCACCGGCTCGGCCGTCGAGAGGATCGTCGCGGTGCCGACGCCGACGAGCTGCATGCCCTTGAGGAACGCGAGGATCGGCACGACGGTCGAGACGATGGCGATGGCGAGCGTCGCCACCCACGCCCGGGCGCTCAGCGCGAGATCGATCGAGTCCGTGGCCAGCCCGTAGGCGAGGAAGCAGAGCGCGGCGCCCGTGACGACCTGCGCGGAGACGAGCAGCGGGTCGCGGTCGGCTACGACGCGGTCGGAGACCAGGACGTAGCTCGAGTAGAGGCAGGCCGACGCGACCGCCGCGACGACGCCGACCAGGTCGACGGTGGACAGCTCGCCCGCGACGAGCACGAGCGCGGTGCCGACGCTCGACAGGACGAGCGCCTGCACGCGCCCGCGCGTGATCCGCTCGCGCCCGAGCAGCGCGGCTCCGACGACGACGAGCGCGGGATAGGCGTAGAGCAGCAGCTCGGCCAGGGCGGCGTCGATGCGGCTGAGCGCGACGTAGAAGGCGGTCGCCTCGACGGCGTAGAGGCCGCCGAGGGCGAGGCCCGCAAGGAGGCTCGGGGCTCGTCCTCCGTGTCGCTGACCGGTGAGGAAGGTCCGGTCGCGACGCCGGAGGAGGAGCGCCCAGAGCACGGCGGCCGCCAGGGTGAAGCGGACCGCCAGGAGCGTCGGGATGCTCGCTCCGCCGGCGAAGGCCTCCTTGGCGAAGATCGCCATGGCACCGAAGCCGACGGCGGACGCGAGACAGAGCGCGACGCCGCGTGGGTCAGGCCTTTGGGGGTGCGTCCTGACCACGGGGTGGGAGATCGAGGGTGGGCTCAGATCCAGCGGTTGGGGCTGGTGCGCATCGGCGTGCCGGCGGCGCCGTCCGGGGTGTCGACGCGCGAGTCGGTGCCGTACTTGACGGCGGCGATCTCGAAGGCGGCGACGCCTGCTGTGACGAGGAGGAGAGTGACCATGAAGACAGTGTGCGCCCTCGTGCGGTATCGCGGTAGCCTTGATTAGCTTCATGAGCCAAAGGAGGAACCTATGCAGACTGTGAGCGCCATCACCTGCCGTTCAGAGAGCAAATGCCCTCTGACCCTGGCGCAGGGCGCGATTTCGCGCAGCGCGGCCTCTCTCTGCGCCATACTCGGACAATGAGCAGTCAACTCACGCTCACGGCCGTGTTCACACCCGACGAGGACGGTTGGACCATGGCTCAGCTGGCAGAGTGGCCCGCGGTGGTCACCTGTGGGCGCACCGTCGACGACGCCCGCAGCATGCTCCTCGATGCCGCGCGCGAGATGCTGGCCTCCTATCGCGAGGAAGGTCGGGAGCCGCCGATCGGCGCCGGTCACGTCGAGGCGCTGACCATCGACATCGCCGCTTGAAACGGCGCGACCTCGAGCGCCATCTGCGCTTGCACGGTTGCCAAGCCCTTCGTGAGGGCGCGAACCACGCGATCTGGGCGAACCCGCCCGCCGACTGCGGACCCCTGTCCCGCGTCATCGCGAGATCCCCATCGGCACTGTCCGCGCGATCTGCCGACAGCTCGCGATCCCCGCTCCTGTCGGCGGGCGCTGACCTACCGCCGAAGCGTAGGCGGCGACCATGACGATCCAGCAGCTGTCCTACTTCCTCGCCGCACTCGAGCACGGTTCTTTCTCCGCCGCGGCGGAGGAGCTCCACATGGCCCAGCCGTCGCTCTCCGAGCAGGTGCGCCGGCTCGAGGCCGAGCTCGGCGTGCGGCTCTTCCAGCGCGGCGGCCGCGGCCTGGTGGCCACGGAGGCGGGCCGCTCGCTGCGCGAGCACGCCCAGCGCGTCCTCGACGACGTGGAGGGCGCGCGCGAGGCGGTCGCCGAGACGCGTGAGCTGCGCGGCGGCACCGCGACCTTCGGGACCTGGGGCGCCGCGCGCTTCTACCCCGGCACGCAGATCGTCGCCGACTTCCGCCGCAAGTTCCCGCGGGTGAGGCTGCGCCTGCTCGGCCTGAACTCCGCCGACGTGGCCGAGGCCGTGCGCGAGGGCGACCTGGAGGTCGGGATGGTCGCCCTGCCGATCGACGACCGCGGCCTCGACGTCCAGCCGATCATGCAGGACGAGCTCGTCTACGCCAGCGCGGACCCCGACACGTTGCGGGCGCCGAAGACGATCCTCGAGGTCGCCGCCGCGCCGCTCGTGCTCTTCGACGCCTCCTACGCCGCGGAGGACCCGACGCGCCGCCAGCTCGCCGCGCTCGCGCAGGCGGCGGGCGTCTCGATCGAGCCGCAGATCGACGTGGAGGACGTCGAGATGGCGATCGAGCTCGCGGCGCGCGGCCTCGGCGACACGCTCATCTCGCGCGGGATCATCCACTCGATGGGCCGGCGGATGCCCAAGCGCCTGGGCTGGGTGCCGTTCGCCGAGCCGGTCTACGACACCTTCGCCTTCATCCAGCGGCGCGACGCGCGGATCTCCCCGGCCTCGCGCGAGTTCCTGCTCGTGGCCGAGGCGCGGCTGCGCGCGCTGGCCGCCGAGCTCGAGGAGAAGCCCCCGCGCTCGCGGCTGCCGGAGGTGGCGTGAGGGTGGTCGGTGCAAGGCGCTGAGGCTGCGGCCGCTGCCTTTGTTCGCTGGGGCACAAGTCCTAGAATCTGGAGCTCGAGAACTCGCACGGTCGACGATGATGATCTGAGCCGTTCCCGAGACGGCGTCCGCCCCCTCCTCCTGGTGGTTCTCATGAAACGTTCACTGCCGGTCGCGTTCCTGGCTGCCGTGTCCTTCGCCGGCTGCGGCGGTGCGACTACCATCGTCAAAACCGTCACGGCGCCGAAGGCGTCTTCGGCCAAGGGGACATCGACCGAGGCGGCGCCGGCCGCGAAGCCGGTCGATAAAGCAGGGGCGCGCCTCGGGGACAAGCTCTCGATCAGCACGTCGGAGACGACGCTCGACGTGATCGCCAAGTCGGTGATCGATCCGCTGCCTGTCGGGCAGTTCGACGAGCCGTCTGCCGGTATGCGCTTCGTCGGAGTTCGGCTCGCCGTCTCCAACACGGGCGGCGCGGCCTACAGCGACGCCGTCTCCAACGGTTCGACGCTCGTTCTCGTGGGCGACGAGCAGGCTGATCCGACGCTCGTGTCCGAAGGGCCGTGCAGCTCCGGCTTCAGCTCCGATGTCAAGATCGCAGCGGGTGACAAGCGCGTCGGCTGCATCGCGTTCGAGGTCCCGGTGGCCCAGCGTCTGCGGAGCTTTCAGTTCACACCGAACTCGGGTTTCGCGGACGACACGGCCGAGTGGCGCCTGCCGTCGCGGGCACCGAGTCGCTCCGCGTCGTCGCGTCGGGTGGCGCCGGCGACGGCTGCCGCGGATGGGCGGGAGGGTGGTGCGTCGTTCACTCGCTGCGACGCCAACATCGCCGCCCAGACCGGTACGACGACGTGCCCGTTCGCCGAGAACGCGTTCTATGAGTACTTCGTGAGCGGTGAGTCATCGTCGATCTCCGTGTACAGCCCGGCGACAGGCGTCACCTACAGCGCGGAGTGCTCCGCCAACGGCTCGCAGGTCACGTGCGACACCGAGGACGGGGGTGCAGCGCGCTTCGCGCAGTCTGCGATCGACGCGTACTCGCAGGACCAGGCGGCCAGCTACGCATCGAGCCACCGCGTCGGACCCTGACTCAAATGACCGACTCGTCCCGGCGACGCCGTTGGTAGGGGCAGCGCCGACGGCCGCGGAATCATTCGTGATCCTGTGAGCCCGTGGCTCGTCGCGGCGCTCGTGGTCGTCGGCGTCTACGTCGTCGGCCTTGCAGCGCTGCTGCTCGCCGGACGCGGCACGGACGCGCGCGCCGTCGCGCGGCTCGTGCCCGACTGCCTGCGCCTCGCGCGTCGACTGGCGAGAGACCCGCGGGTCTCCCGCGGGCGGCGGCTGTCGCTCCTCGCGCTGGTCGCCTACCTCGCGCTCCCTTTCGACCTCGTGCCGGACTTCATCCCGGTGCTCGGAGCGCTCGACGACGTGCTGCTCGTGATCCTGGTGCTGCGCGGGGTCGCCCGCGCCGCGGGACCGGAGCTGATCGCAGAGCACTGGCCCGGCCCGCCGCGCGGGCTCGAGCTCCTCCAGCGCGCCCTGCGGTAGCTCGCGCCCGCAAACGCCAAGACCGCGCCTCTCCCGGCATCAGCTCTCCGACCGCGGCGTCTTGCCCGGCGGGGCGACCCGGCAGCCCGAGCGCTCCACCGCGGAGCGGGCGCTCCCGCTGGTCGGCCTCGCGCTTACGGTCGCCTCCGTCGCGGTGGTCCTGGCCGCCTGAGCCGCGGCTCCCTCAGTCAGCGCGCGGCGCCGCCGCCGCGCCGCGCAGCCGGCGCAGGAACGCATCCGCGCCACGGGGGACCGTGTTGTTCAGGATCCCGAGGAGCTTCACGACGGGCGGGTGGTGCAGCGCGCGGGCGTCGGCTTCGACGGCCTTGACGATCGCCTGGGCCAGGTCGGCGGCCGACGCGGCCTTCGCGCCGCCGCGGTACCACGCGGGCATCCGGTCCTTCTCGTGGTCGTGCAGCGAGGTGGCGATCTCGCCCGGGTAGATCGTCGTCAGCGAGACGCCCGTGCCGTGGAGCTCGTGGCGCAGCGCCTCGGCGAACGCGCGCTGTGCCGCCTTCGTCGCGCCGTAGACCGCGGCGCTCGGGAAGGAGCGCAGCGCCGCGCCGCTGGAGACCACGACGACGTGGCCGCTGCGCGCGGCGAGCATCGCCTCCAGGCCGGCGTGCACGGTGTAGACGGTGCCGAGCCAGTTGACCTGCGTCATGCGCTCGGCGGCCTCGAGCGGCGCGGCCATGAACGGCTCGTAGTGGGTGATGCCGGCGTTGGCGACGAGCAGGTCGAGCCCGCCGGCGTGGGCGACGAAGCGCCCGACGGCCGCCTCCACGGATTCGCGCGAGGCGACGTCGCACTCCAGCGCCAGGTGGCCGCTGCCCGGGAGCTCGGCCACGAGCGCGTCGAGCTCGGCGGTGGAGCGCGCGGCCAACCCCACGACGAGCCCTGCGCCGGCCAGCTCGCGCGCCAGCGCGGCTCCGATGCCCCGCGAGGCGCCGGTGATGAACGCGCGCATGCCAGGGCGGAGCTGCATCCCGGGGACCCTACTCGCGCCCCGGGTAGCATCGAGGGCCATGTCGAGCCCCACCGCCACCGTCGCCGAAGAGGAGTACCTGCAGACCCTGTTCTGGCTTCAGGAGGCGGGGCTGCCGATGACGGGGGCGAACCTCGCGCGCGCCATGCAGCTCTCCGCGCCGACCGTCCACGAGATGGTGCGCCGCCTCGAGGACGACGCGTACATCACGCGCGCGGACGACAAGATGATCTCCTTCACGCCGTCGGGAGCCGAGCACGCGCACGGCATCGTCTCGCGCCACCGGCTCATCGAGCGCTACCTCACCGACGTGGTCGGCGTGCCGTGGGACGACGTCCACGAGGAGGCCGAGAACCTCGAGCACGCGATGTCCCCGCGCTTCGAGGCGTACATGCGCGCGGCGATCGGCAACGCGAAGACCTGCCCGCACGGCCACCCGATCGAGCTCGGCAAGCGGATCGAGGGCGTGCCGCTCGCCGACGTCGAGGTCGGGGCCTCCGTGCAGGTGCTGCGCTTCGAGAACGAGGCCGAGGACCTGCTGCGCGTGCTGAAGGCATCGGGCCTGGAGCCCGGCCTGAAGGGGACCCTCGCCGCGAAGGACGACGAGGCCGTCGCCGTCGAGGGCGCCGACGGCAGCCGCGCGGAGGTCACGCCCTCGGTCGCCGCCACGGTCTCGGTGCTCGCCGATCCCTCGCCGCCCCAGCGCGTCACGCTGCCCGAGCAGCTCGTGCTCGCGGTCAAGCGCTACGGGCGGTAGGCACGTTGACGAATACACGCGCCCGCCGCTGTCCGTCGACAGGCGCCTAGCCATCGCCGCTCCGCGCAACCTCGTCAACCTCAAGGCGGTCGACAAGGGCTACGGCAGCCGCTCCGTCCTGCGCGACGTCACGCTGGGGGTCAGCGCCGGCGACCGCATCGGCGTGGTCGGGCGCAACGGGGACGGGAAGTCGACGCTGCTGCGGCTCATCGCCGGCCGCGAGGAGCCCGACGCAGGGCAGGTGACCAGCCGCGGCTCGGTCGCGACCGACCTGATCGGCCAGGGCGACGAGCTCGACGGCGCCAGCACGATCCGGGCCGAGCTGGTCGGGGGCCGCGCCGACCACGAGTGGGCGGCCGACCGCACGTTCCGCTCCGTCCTCGACGGGCTTCTCGGCGGCGTGGCGATGGAGCGCTTCCAGAACGGCTTGGACACGGCGATCGGGCCGCTGTCGGGAGGGGAGCGCCGACGCATCGCCCTGGCCAAGCTCCTGCTCGACGCGCCCGAGCTGCTGCTGCTCGACGAGCCGACCAACCACCTCGACGTCGAGGGCGTCGCCTGGCTGGCCGGGTTCCTCGCCGCGCGTCGCGGCACGATGATCGTCGTCACCCACGACCGCTGGTTCCTCGACGCGGTCTGCACCCAGACGTGGGAGGTGGAGGACGGCAACGTCCACCAGTACGACGGCGGCTACGCGGCCTACGTGCTCGCGCGCGCCGAGCGCGACCGCCAGGCCGCCGCGCAGGACGCCCGCCGCCAGCAGCTCTTGCGCAAGGAGCTCGCCTGGCTGCGCCGCGGTCCGCCAGCGCGCACGAGCAAGCCGAAGTTCCGCATCGAGGCCGCCAACGCCCTGATCGCCGACGAGCCCGCGCCGCGCGACGGCGTCGAGCTGCTGCGCTTCGCCAGCGCGCGGCTCGGCGGGAAGGTGATCGACGCCGAGCACGTCTCCGTCGCCTACGGGGAGAAGGTGCTGCTGCGCGACGCGACCTGGCGCCTGGGGCCGGGCGACCGCGTCGCGCTCGTCGGCATCAACGGCGCGGGCAAGACGACGCTCCTGAACCTCCTCGGCGGGGAGCTCGCGCCGAGCTCCGGGACGGTCACGCGTGGGCAGACCGTCCGCCTCGCGCACCTCTCCCAGGACACCGCGGAGATCCCCGGCCATCTGCGGGTGCTCGAGTCGCTGGAGAGCATCCGCGGGCGCACGACGCTCGCCGACGGCTCAGAGCTCACGGCCGGGACGATGTGCGAGCGCTTCGGCTTCGCCGGCCCGCGCACGCGCACGCTCGTGAAGGACCTCTCGGGCGGGGAGCGGCGCCGGCTGCAGCTCATGCGCCTGCTGATGGGCGAGCCGAACGTCCTGCTGCTCGACGAGCCGACGAACGACCTGGACATCGACACGCTCACGGCGCTCGAGGACCTGCTCGACGCCTTCGCGGGGACGATCGTGGTCGTCTCCCACGACCGCTGGTTCGTCGAGCGCGTCTGCGACGACGTCTACGGGCTGATGGGCGATACCCCAGACGGTGCCTCCGGCACGTCGATGGGCGCAGGCGGTGGCATCCGGCATCTGCCGGGCGGGATCGAGCAGTACGTGGAGCTGCGCGCGGGGGCGGGCGGCGGAGCGGGCGGCGCCGCCAGAGCGGGCAGCGGTGCGGCGAAGCGCCGCGGCGCCGCGAAGGCGAACGGGTCGAAGGCGAGCGGCGCGGCGAAGGCGAGCGGCGCGGCGAAGGCGAGCGGCGCGGCGAAGGCGAACGGCGCGGCGGCGAGCGGCGCGGCGAAGGCCACCAGAGCGGCGGGCAGCGGCCAGTCGACGGCGAGCGGCCAAGCCCGGGGCGCGCCTGGCGCGCCGATCGTCAACGCGCCACCGAGCCAGGCCGTCCTGCGCGCTGCACGCAAGGAGATCCAGCGCCTCGAGCGCGCGCTCGAGAAGCTCACCGCACGCGAGGCCGTGCTCCACGAGGACATGGCGGCCGCCGCGACCGACCACGGCCAGCTCCGCGAGCTCCAGGCGAGCCTCGCGCAGCTCACGGGCCAGCGCGAGGAGCTTGAAGCGGCCTGGATGGCGCAGAGTGAGGCGCTCGAAGCTTGAGGCCCGCTTACCGTGGTGAGCCATGGAGCTCATGTCTCCATTCGCACCACGCTGGGGCGTCAGGCGTGCCTGCCGTCAGGCCACGACCGGCGTGAGCGAGCGGTACGCGTCGGCCAGGCGGCGGATGCCCTCGTCGATCTGGTCGGCGGTCACGCCGGAGTAGGCGAGGCGCAGCGTGTTCTGGCCGCCCTCGAGCAGGAAGTCCGTGCCCTTCACGAACGCGACCCCGCGCTCGCCGGCGGCGGTGAACAGCGCGTCGACGTCGGTCCCCTCGGGCAGGGTCACCCACATGAAGTAGCCGCCCTCGGGCGCCTGATACTCCGCCTCGGGCAGCTCGCGGTCCAGCGCGGCGGTGAGCAGCTGCACGCGCTCGGCCAGCGCCTGCTTCACCGTCGCGATCGAGCGGCCCAGGCCACCGTCGACGCAGAAGCGGTAGACGATCGACTGCGCGAGCATGTTCGGTGCGATGTACGTGTTCGTCGCGATGCCCTGGATCGCCCTGATCAGCTCGGGCGAGCCGACGAGGTACCCGACGCGCACGCCCGGGGCGACCGTCTTGGAGAAGGACGAGGCGTACACCACGTGGCCGTGGCCCTCGTCGAGCTCGAGCATCGTCGGCAGCTCCTCACCGGCGAAGCGGATGGCGATGTACGGGTCGTCCTCGAAGATCACGAAGCCGAACTCCTCGGCCAGCGCCAGCAGCGCGCGGCGCTTCTCGAGCGAAAGCGTGTAGCCCGCGGGGTTCTGGAAGTTCGGGATGATGTGCGCGAGCTTGGGCCGCACGCCGCTCTCGCACAACGCGCGCAGGGCGTCGACGCTGATGCCGTCGCCCTCGAGCTCGACCGCGTGGATCTCGGCGCCGCGACCCGTCAGGCCGAGCAGCGTCCGGTCGTAGGTCGGCTTCTCCACGACGACCGCGTCGCCGGGGCCGACGAGGTGGTCGAAGAGGAAGGCGTCGGCCTGCATCGAGCCGTTCGTCACGAGCACGTTCTCGGGTTCGACGCCGTGCTGGTCGGCGATCCACTTGCGCAGCGGGACGTAGCCCACCGCGGTGCCGTAGGCGGTGGTGCCGCCCGGGTCGGAGGCGAAGGCGGCGGCGGCGGCGGCCTTGAGCCCCTCGATGTCGACGATGTCGAGTGAGGGTGCTCCGCGGGCGAACGAGATCGTGTCAGGCATCCCCACGATGATTGCACCCGGGCTTCGTCGAGCCGCGCGCCGCAGCCTGCGGCAGGCTCCTCGGCGGGCGCGCGAGAGACGCGGACCGGCCTCGTTGCCTGCTCAGCGCTGCCGGCGACGGACGGCGACCGCTCGGGCGGGGCGCTCTCCTGGCACCTGTGCCTCGACGGGCTCGAGCAGCGCGCGGTCGTCCACGGCGGGCGCGATGGGGCGCACGGGGCTCGTGCCGCGCGCGCGCTCGGAGCGATCGGACGCGGCGAAGCCGACGTAGAAGGCAGCGAGGATCGCGAGCGGTGCGACGAGGAAGCCGACGAACAGGGCCGCGAGGACCGAGAGGACGACCAGGAAGAGCGCGATGACCGCGAGCGGCGAGTAGCGCTCGGGCTGCGGCGGAGGAGCCACTCAGATCAGCTCCCGGGATCGATCTCGAGGCGAAGGCGTCCGGGCGGGGAGTCCGTGACGGTGAAGGCGACAGGGGCGCTGCGCCGCAGCTCGGCGACGAGCTCCACGGGCCGGTCCAGCAGCACGTCGATGTAGGCGCGGCTGCCCTCGAAGCTGCGCACTTGGACGTCGCGGACGCCCGGGACGCTGCCGACCGCCTGCTCCAGGCTCGAGAGGGTCGCGATGTCGCGGAAGGGTCCGGCATCGAGGGCGACCGTCCCCTCGAGGAGCTCCTCGCCGAGCGCGGCTCGATCGACGGGGACCATGTTCGGGTCGTGCGTCGAGGATGCGGGCGCCGGGGCCGCGGTCGGCGCCTGCGGGTCCGCGGCGGGCGGGTACTTCGGGGCGGGCGGGAATGTTGGATCGGCCGGGAGGTCCGAGGGCGGCGCAGGCGCAGCGGCTGGCGCCGACACCGCATCCGCGACGGCGCGGAAGCCCGCGACCAGCCGGTCGTACTCGTCCAGCAGCGTTCGTGTGGAAAGCTCCAGCTCGCCCCTGAAGCGCTCGAGCTCCAGGAGCTGGCTCTGCACGTCACCCGCGGGCGCGAAGGCGGCGGTCGCCGGGAGCGGTGGCAGCGCGGCGGGCTGCGGAGGCGCGGGGGTCGGGACAGGGGCGGCGGACGGCGGGGGCGCGGAGGCCGGGGCGGTGGACGGCGGAGGCGCGGAGGCCGGGGCGGCGGACGGCGGGGGCGCGGAGGCAGGGGCGGTGGACGGCGGGGGCGCGGAGGCCGGGGCGGTGGACGGCGGGGGCGCGGAGGCCGGGGCGGTGGACGGCGGGGGCGCGGAGGCCGGGGCGACAGGTGGCGGCGCGAAGGGTCCAGGCGACGAGGCCAGCGCAGCGGCGAACGGCGACGCGCCGCCGTGAGCGGGAGGAACGGCGACGTGCGGCGCTGCCTCGGGGGCCGATGCGGCGGGGTGGTGGCTTGCGCCGTTGCCGGCAACTCTGCGCGGGACGCTGCGCAGCTCGGCTTCGAGGTCCTCGAGCTTGCGCTCGAGCTCGCCCAGCGTCGTCCGGACGTCGTCCTCAGGCACCGGTGGGCTCCACCCGGGTCGTCATGGCCGGCGATTCTACCTGTGTCGCAGACCCGTGTCGCAGACGAGCGGTTCCATGCGGCGCTGGCCGGGCTCGTGCCGGTTGACCACCGTGGAGGTGGTCAACCGGCACAGGAGCACCCTGACGAGGGGATTCCATCGAGCACCCTGGCTCCACGCGGCGCGGCCGGGCACGGCACCCGGGCCGGTGGGCGGGGGGCCGCGCGCCCGGTCGTGGCCGGTAGCGTGCCGGGGCGATGAAGCCCGCGACACCGGCACGCCGCACCGCGCCCGCGCAGCCCGCACGGCGCCTGGCGGGAGTGGTGTCCTCGCCCGTGCGCGAGATCCTCGCGCTGACCGCCCGCGCCGAGGTCATCTCCTTCGCGGGCGGGCTTCCGGCCCCCGAGCTCTTCGACGTGCCCGCCTTGCGCGACGCCTTCGCCGCGGCGCTGGCCGACTCGAGCGCCGCCCGCGCGCTGCAGTACTCCACGACGGAGGGCCACGCGCCTCTGCGCGAGGCGCTCGCCGCGCGGATGCGCGCGCGCGGCCTGCCGACCCACCCCGACGAGGTGCTCGTCACGACGGGCTCGCAGCAGGCGCTCGGGCTCGCCGCCTCGGCGCTCCTGGATCCAGGCGACGTCGTGCTCGTCGAGGACCCCTCCTACCTCGCGGCCCTGCAGAGCTTCGCCCTCGCGGGCGCGCGGCTGGTGCCCGTGCCGGCCGGCGCCGACGGCCCGGACCTCGACGCGGTCGCCGCGCTCGTCGCCGAGCACCGGCCCAAGCTGCTCTACGTCGTTCCCACCTTCCAGAACCCGACGGGGCAGACGATCTCGCGTGAGGGCCGCGCGCGCCTGGCGCAGCTCGCGGGCGAGCTCGGGCTGTGGCTGCTCGAGGACGACCCGTACGGCGAGCTGCGCTACGACGGCGAGAGCCTCCCCTCGCTCGGGAGCTTCCCGGGGGCGGAGGACCGGACGATCGCGGTCTCCTCGCTGTCGAAGGTCCTCGCGCCCGGGCTGAGGATCGGCTGGCTGCGGGCGCCCGCCGCGCTGCACCGGGCGCTGACCGTGGCCAAGCAGGCCGGGGATCTCCACACCTCCACGATCGACCAGATGGCCGCGGCGACCGTGCTCACGGCGGGGGGCATGGACGCGCACCTCGACCGCCTGCGGACCGCCTACCGCGCGCGGCGCGACGCCCTGCTCGGTGGCCTCGGCGCGGCGCTGCCGCCCGGCTCGCGCTTCAACGAGCCCGACGGCGGCATGTTCGTCTGGGCGCGGCTGCCCGACGGACACGACGCCGCGGCGCTCCTGCCCGCCGCGCTGCGCCACGACGTCGCGTTCGTCCCGGGCGCGCCGTTCTACGCGGGCGCGGCCGACCACGCGACGCTCCGGCTCTCCTTCACGACGCACCCGCCCGGGGAGATCGCCGAGGGCCTGCGGCGCCTGGGCGCCGCGGTGGCCGAGGGGTGAGCCGCGAGCGCTGCGGATGGGCGCGGGGTGCGGAGTACGAGCGCTACCACGACGAGGAGTGGGGCGTCCCGAAGCGCGACGAGCGCGAGCTCTTCGAGCTGCTGAACCTCGAGGGGGCGCAGGCCGGGCTCTCGTGGATCACGATCCTGCGCAAGCGCGAGGGCTACCGCCGGGCCTTCGCGGGCTGGGATCCCGAGGTCGTAGCCGGCTTCGTGGAGGGCGACCGCGAGCGGCTGCTGGCCGACGCGGGAATCGTGCGCAACCGCCTGAAGGTCGACGCGGCGATCGCCAACGCCCGTGCGCTCCTGGCGCTGCACGACGCCGGCCGGACGCTGTCCGAGGTCCTCTGGGCCAGCGTCGACGGCGCGCCGCAGACCAACCACCCGGCGACGCTCGCCGACGTCCCCTCGAGCACTCCAGCCTCCGCCGCGCTCTCCAAGGAGCTCAAGCGGCTCGGCTTCCGCTTCGTGGGTCCGACGGTCGTCTACGCGCTGATGCAGTCGGCCGGCCTCGTCGACGACCACGTCGCGAGCTGTTGGCGGCGCAAGGCGCCTGACGCCGCCGGCGGCGCGAGCCAGCCTTCCGACCGTGCGAGGCGTCATTCTTCCGGCCGGGGGTAGGAGAGCCGCTCCCGACATGAGCACCGTGCAAGACGACGCACCCAACGACGCCCCCCACGCGCCGGCCGGTCGGCCGGCCGAGTCCGCGCCGTACATCACGCACGCCGTGCGCCGGTCGGGGCGCCTCGGCACGCGCGTGCTGGCCGTCCTCAGCCTCATCGTGGCGCTAGGAGTGACCGGCTACGTCGTCGCCAGCGCCCTCGAGCCCTCCGCGCCCGCGCCGCTCGTGGCCGAGACGGCGGGCGCCTGGGAGGCGACGAGCGCGTTGTCGGACTCCCTGCGCGAGCTGCGCCCCGGGGCGTCGCGCCGCGCTGCTCGCGCGCTGGCCAAGCGGGCGGCGGAGGAGGTCGGCCCGGCGGGCACGCGCGTCCTCGCGCTCAACCTGCCGACGTCCGCGACGCCGCTGCGCTCGCGCGTCAGGGCGGCGCTGCGCGCCGACCTGAGCTGGATCAAGGCCGTGGATGCGACGCTGGCCGACCCGCGCAGCCCGAGCCGGGCGGACCTCGCGCGCTTGGCCAAGCGGGCCGCACAGGGTGTGTCGCTCATCGCGGGCGACGTGCCGGCGGCCAAGCGCAGCGTGGGCGGCACTGGCCGCCTGCTCTCTGCGACCAAGCCCGCTTGAGCTCGCGGCGGGAAGCCGCGAGGATCCGGGCATGAGCTCATGGACGAAGCAGAACCTCGGCGACGCCGACGACATGGCCCCGCAGCGCGGCATGGGGGAGCTGCTCGAGGCCCACTTTCCCAAGGCAGCGCTCGGGCTCGAGCAGACCGGCATCTCCCACCAGCACTTCAAGCCTGGCAAGCGGCTGCCCTTCGGCCACACCCACAGCGTCCAGGAGGAGATCTACGTCGTCCTCTCGGGCAGCGGCGAGCTCAAGGTCGATGACGACCTCGTGCCGCTCGCCACCCGCCTCGACGCCGTGCGCGTCGCTCCGGGCGCGTGGCGCGGCGTGCAGGCCGGCCCCGACGGCCTCGAGCTGCTGGCCTTCGGTGCGCCGACGGGTGAGCCGGACTCCGAGATGGATCCGGGCTGGTGGCCGGCGAAGTGAGCGGTTGTGCCGGATGGCTCGCCCGAGGAGCCAGATCGCGCAATCGTTCCGAGAGGCGCGCCCGTCACGCCGCCCGGGGCGTGCTCAGCGCCGCTTGAGCAGGCGCCGAGTCAGCGAGCCGGCCCAGCCGAGCGCGAAGCCGCCGCCCGCGCCGAGGACGGCGGCGCCGACGAGCTCTGCGGAGGCGCCGTTCCCGTCTACGACGAGGACCCCGGCGTAGATCGCCAGCCCGATCGCGGCGAGCACCGCGCCCTTGAGCCGCAGCAGCAGGCCGAGGACGTAGGGCCCGAGCAGGATCACCGCGAGGACGAGCGGCTCGTCCATCGCGGCCTTCCGTGCTAGCGGGGGAAGCGGGCGGGGATCACTTGCCGAGGAGCTTCATGGCGATCTGGGAGACCTCGGTAGGCGTGCGACCGACGCGCACGCCCTTGGCCTCGAGCGCCGCGGCCTTGGCCTCGGCGCCGCCCGAGGAGCCGCTGACGATCGCGCCGGCGTGGCCCATCGTCTTGCCGGGAGGCGCGGTGAAGCCCGCGATGTAGCCGACGACCGGCTTGGTCACCTCCGAGGCGATGTACTCCGCCGCCTCCTCCTCGGCCGAGCCGCCGATCTCGCCGCTCATGACGATCAGCTCGGTCTCGGGGTCGGCCTCGAAGAGCGCGATGATGTCGATGAACGAGGAGCCCGGGACCGGGTCGCCGCCGATGCCGACGATCGACGAGTTCCCGAAGCCCTGCTGAGCCAGCTCGTTGCCGATCTGGTAGGTCAGCGTGCCCGAGCGTGACACCACGCCGACGTTGCCCTCCTTGAAGAACGAGGCCGGGATGATCCCGACGTTCGCCTTGCCCGGAGAGAGCACGCCGGGGCAGTTCGGCCCGACCAGCCGGACGTCGGGGTTGCGCGCGAGGTGGTTGTAGACGCGCAGCTCGTCGTGGGCGGGGATGCCCTCGGTGATGCAGATGATCGTCGCGATGCCCGCGTCCTCGGCCTCGAGGATCGAGTCGGCGGCGAAGCGCGGCGGCACGAAGACCATCGCGGTGTTCGCTCCGGTCTCCTCGACGGCCTTGTGGAAGGTGTTGAAGACCGGGGTGCCCTCGACGTCCTGCCCCTCCTTGCCGGGCGTGACCCCGCTGACCAGCTGAGTTCCGTAGCGCTTGTTGTTCAGCGCGTGGAAGGTGCCCTCGCGGCCGGTGATGCCCGAGACGCAGAGCTTGGTCTCGTTGTCGACGATGACGGCCATCAGGCGGTCCCCTCCTTCGCGAGCGCGACGACCTTCTCGGCCGCCTCGTTCATGGTCGATGCGGTGTGGACGTTCGGCAGGTTCGCCTCGGCGAGGATCGCCCGGCCCTCGACGTCGTTGGTGCCGTCCAGGCGGACGACGAACGGGACGGTGATGCGGTCGCCCATCTCGGCGAACGCGGCGATCAGGCCGTTGGCGACCTCGTCGCAGCGCGTGATGCCGCCGAAGATGTTGAACAGCACGGCCTTGACGCTCTGGTTGGCGAGGATGACCTCGACCGCGCTCGTGATCGCCTCGGCCTTCGATCCTCCGCCTGCGTCGAGGAAGTTCGCGGGCGCCCCGCCGAACTGCGCCACGACGTCGAGGGTCGACATCACGAGCCCGGCGCCGTTGCCGAGGATGCCGATGTCGCCGTCGAGCTTCACGTAGGTGAGCCCGCGCTCGTGGGCCATCTGCTCCTCGGGATCCTCCGCGCTCGGGTCGCGCAGCTCGGCGTTCTCCTTGTGGCGGAAGAGGGAGTTATCGTCGAGGGTGACCTTCGCGTCGAGCGCGTACATCGGGCCGAACGGGCCCTTGGGGACCTCGCCGCCGGAGACGATCAGCGGGTTGACCTCGACGAGCATCGCCTCCTCCTCGACGAAGACGTCGTAGAGGCGGGCGAGGAAGGCGCCGACGGGGCGCACCTGCTCGGCCGGGACGCCGGCGGCGTACGCGAGGCGGCGGCCGTGGAAGTCCTGGAAGCCGAGCAGCGGGTCGACGTGCAGCGTCGCGAGCAGCTCCGGCGTCTCCTCCGCGACGGCTTCGATGTCCATGCCGCCCTGGAGGGAGAACATGACCAGCGGGGCCTTGGCCGAGCGGTCGAAGATGATCGACGTGTAGTACTCGGCGGCGATCTGCGAGGCGGCCTCGATCCAGACCTCGTGGACCGTGAAGCCCTTGATGTCCATGCCGATGATCGCCTCGGCGTGCTCGCGCAGCTCCTGGTCGTTCTGCGCGACCTTGATGCCGCCGGCCTTGCCGCGGCCACCGATCTTCACCTGCGCCTTGACGACGCACGGGAAGCCGATCGTGCCGGCCGCAGCGACGGCCTCGTCGACCGTGCGGGCCGGGACGCCGGAGGGGACGGGGATGCCGTGGCGGGCGAAGAGCTGCTTGCCCTGGTATTCGAGAAGGTCCATGGGGCGGCGGACACTATCGGCGCCGGGGCATACAATGCCGCTCCGTATGCCGCTTCCCGCCAAGGTCACCTGGGTCACGTTCGATGTCTACGGGACCCTCATCGATTGGGAGACGGGGATCTTCCAGGCCTTCAAGAAGGAGGCCACCCGGGACGGCTTCGCGCTTGAGGACAAGGACAAGGAGCGCGTCATCACGCTCTTCCACCAGTTCTCCGAGGAGGTCGAGGGTGGGTCCTATGAGCTCTACGCGGAGGTGCTGCGCCGGGTCGCGGTGAAGATCGCCCACGAGCTCGGCTGGAAGCTCGAGCCCTCCCGCGCGGGCTTCCTGCCGGACTCCGTCGCGCGCTGGGCGCCCTTCCGCGAGACCGCTCCGCAGATGAAGAAGTTCTTCAACAAGTTCCAGACGGGTCTGGTCGCCAACGTCGACGACAAGCTCCTGGGCCAGACGCGGCGCCACATCCCGGGCGAGTACGACCTCGTGGTCACCGCCCAGCAGGTGCGCTCCTACAAGCCCGAGCCCGCCCACTTCAACGAGTTCGCGCGCCGCGTGGGCTCCAAGAAGGGCTGGGTCCACATCGGCTCGAGCTACTACCACGACGTCGAGCCGTGCGTGAAGCTCAAGGTGCCCGTGATCTGGGTCAACCGCCGCAAGGAGCCGCTGGAGCCGGGCGCCAAGAAGCCGACCGCCGAGGTCAAGTCGCTGCTCGAAGCGGCCAAGCTGCTCGGAGTCTGAGCTGCAGGTCCTGGCGATCCACCCCGAGGTGGTGGTCGCCAAGTCGGTGAAGTGGCAGACGACGTGCACCATCGTGCATCGCGGTGACGAGTCCTTCGTCGTCGACTCGCCGCTGTACGGCGAGGAGCTCGAGTCGCTGCCGGCGCTGCTCGAGCAGATGGGCTGGGGGCTGAGCGGGCTGCTGGCCACCCACGGCGATTGGGACCACCTGCTCGGGCGCCTCGCCTTTCCCGAGGCGGCGCTCGGCGTCAGCGAGACGACCGCGGCCCGGCTCAAGGCGGAGATGGGCGACGCGGCGCGGCGGCTGCGCAGCTTTGACGCCGACGAGTACGTGCAGCGCTCCCGGCCGCTGCGGCTCGGCGACGTCCAGGTGCTGCCCGTGCCCGGACGGCTGGACATGGGCGACGCGGCGCTCGAGCTGCTGCCCGCCGAAGGCCACACCCACGACGGCATGGCGATCTGGGTGCCGTGGGCCCGCGTGCTCGTCCCGGGCGACTACCTCTCGCCCGTCGAGCTGCCGTGGCTGCAGGAGCAGGGCTCCCGCGACGGCTACCTCGCCACGCTCGGCCGGCTGGAGCCCTACGTCGAGCAGGCCGAGTGGGTCGTCAGCGGCCACGGTGGGCCGATCGACGGCGCGCGCGCGCTGGCCCTCATGCGCGAGGACGTCGCCTACCTGCAGGCCCTCGGTGAAGGCGACGCGGCCGGGCGCGCGGCGCTGCCGATCTCGCGGCGGGACCGGCGGATGCTGGAGCTCCACGCGGAGAACGTGCGGCGCCTCCACGGAGCGCCAGGCGGCGGCACGTGACCCTCCAGCACGTCGCGCTCGAGGTCCGCGAGGACGACGCGAAGGCCGAGGTCGCGTTCTGGGCGCTGCTCGGCTTCGCGGAGGTGGAGCCCCCCGGCACGCTCGCCCGCCGCTCGCGCTGGGTGCAGCGCGGCACGACGCAGGTTCACCTCCTCCACGCCGAGGAGCCGGTGGTCCCGCCGCACGGCCACGTCGCGGTGGTGGCCGAGGCGTTCGCGGAGATCTGCGCGCGCCTGGCGGCGGTCGGCCGGATCCCCGAGCTGCGCGAGGAGCACTGGGGCGCCGCGCGCGCTTTCGTCGTGAGCCCGGCCGGCCACCGCGTCGAGCTCATGGCGGTGGCGCCGAGATGAACGTGCGCTCCCTCGTGCTCTGCCTGCTGGTGCTGGCGGTTGCAGCGGCCCCTGCGTCGGCGGTCGTCCGCGAGGGCGGCTTCGGTACGCAGAGCCTGCTGGGCTCGCCGGCGGCCGACTGGCTCTTCGGGTCGAGCGGGGACGACCGGCTCTCCGGGCGCAGCGGGCGCGACCGCCTCGACGGCGGGACGGGCGACGACCGGCTGCTCGGCGGCCCCGGGCCGGACTGGCTCGACGGTGGCGACGGCGACGACGCGCTCCTGGGTGGAGCGGGCGACGACGTGCTGCTCGAGGCCGGCTTCGGCAACGACGAGCTGCTCGACGGGGGTCCCGGCGAGGACTTCGTCTTCTCAGGACGCGGCAGCGACGCGCTCGTCCTGGGGGGTGACGCCGCAGACGTCGTCTTCGGTGGCCCGGGCAACACCGGCTCGACGGCGGCGCCGGCGACGACGTCATCGACTCGGGAGCGGGCGCCGACGTGATGGCCGGCGGGCCGGGCAGCGACCTGCTCATCGACTCCGCCGGGCCCGACACGATCGACGGTGGGGACGGCGACGACGCGATCTGGATCAGCCGCGCGAGGACCGTGGTCGACTGCGGACCGGGAGCCGACGTCGTCTTCCACCCGTACTACACCCCCGACGGTGCCGACGAGTCCGAGGCGTCGGCCAACGCCCAGCTGCCCCTGCGCACGACGGGCTGCGAGCGCATCGTCGCCAAGCACCTCTCCCAGAGCCGCAACCCCCGCTGGGTCGATCCCGGGCCGATCGTCGCGGCGGCTCGCGAGCGAGCGCTCGTGCGCGCCGGGCCCGAGGTGCGCGCGACCCTGCAGGCCGTGTACGCGCGGGACGCGGGCCAGCCCTTCCAGCGCTACGGCGACGCCTCGGAGGGTCCCGAGCTGCTGCTGGCCAACGCGCGCAACCGCCAGCTCGCCCGGCTCGGCGGGGTCTTCGGCCTCGGCGGGGACGACCGGCTCGAGGGCTTGACGGGCGCCGACCTCCTCGACGGCGGCGCCGGCGCGGACGGGATCTACGGCCGCTCGGGTGACGACCGCCTGGTCGGGGGCGACGGCGACGACGTGCTCGAGGGTGCCCGCGGCGAGGACCGCATCAGGGGTGGGCCGGGGGAGGACGCGCTCAACGGCGGCCCGGACGCCGACCTCCTCGACGCCGGCCCGGGGGACGACCTCGTCGTCTCCGTCGACGGGACGCGTGACGTCGTCGACTGCGGCCCCGGGCACGACACGGCGGTCGCCGACCGCTTCGACGTGCTCGCGAACTGCGAGGGCCGCGCGCGGTAGCCCCTCACTCGTGCGGCAGGTGCACGCGCAGGTAGAGGTCGCGGCCGCCGTACACCGCGGCGTTCTTGGTCTCGAAGCCGAACGACTCGTAGAGCTTGAGCGCCGCCGGGTTGGCCTCGTTGACGTCGAGCTCCATGCGGCGCGCGCCGCGCTCGAGCGCCCGCTCGCGCGCACGCGCGACCAGCGCGCGCCCGAGGCCGGTGCCGCGGGCGGCCTCGGCCACGAAGAGGTCCTCGAGCAGGCAGTCGGTGCCCGCCCGCCACAGCCCGTGGCGGAAGCGCAGCTGGCAGACGCCCTCGGGCGGGGAGTCGGCGTCCTTGGCGCCGAGCAGGAAGTCGGTCTGGGGATCGTCGAGGAGCTTCTCGACGCCCGCCAGGAACGCGTTCTCCGAGGGCCACTCGTAGCCGAGGTAGTCGCGGAAGCCGAGCATCAGCCGGGTGACGACCTCGGCCTCGTGCGGGCCGGCGATCCAGACGTGGGAGCTCATGGCTCGAGCCTACGGCGCAGTCCACCTGCCGCGGCGTCTAGGCGGCGGGCGCCTCCTCGGCGGCCGGCGCCGACGTGATCGTCGCGATCGGGGCGCCGGCGTTGATCGCCTCGCCCTCCTTGATCGGCAGCTCGGAGAGGGTGCCGGCCTTGTGCGCGGTGATCTCGTTCTCCATCTTCATCGCCTCGATGATGCACAGCAGCTGGCCCTCCTCGACCGTGTCGCCCTGCTTGACCAGGACCTTCCACATGTTGCCCTGCAGCGGGGACTCGAGCAGGTCGGGGCCGCCCGCGCCGCCTGACTTGCGCTCGCCGCGCTTCTTCGGCTTCGCGCCGCCCCCGTTCGCCGGACCCGCCGCCGCGTAGGCCGGGGCGTCGCCGCGGACCTTGACGTCGAAGCGCTTGCCGCCCACCTCGACGAGGTACTCCTGGGTCACCTGCTCGGCCGCGTCGTCCTCGACGGGCGCGGCCTTCTCGAAGGCGAGCGTCTTGAGCCAGTCCTTGTCCTCGAGCAGCTCCTTGCAGGTGGAGCCCTCCGCCCACTCCTGGGTGCCGAGCAGCTTGACGTGGAACGGGATCAGCGTCTTTAGGCCCTCGATCTCGTACTCGCCGAGCGCGCGGAGCATCCGCTGGGTGGCCTGCTCGCGGTCGGCGTCCCAGACGATCAGCTTGGAGACCATCGGGTCGTAGGTCGGGGAGACCTCGCCGCCCGCGCCCACGCCCGAGTCGACGCGCACGCCCGGACCCGTCGGCTCCTTGTAGGCGCCGATCCGCCCCGGGGCGGGCGCGAAGTTGCGCGACGCGTCCTCGGCGTTGATGCGGCACTCGATCGCGTGCCCGCGCAGGACGACGTCCTCCTGGGCGTAGGCGAGCTTCTCGCCCGCCGCGGCGCGGATGCCCTCCTTGACGATGTCGATGCCCGTGACCATCTCCGTGACGCAGTGCTCCACCTGCACCCGGGTGTTCATCTCGAGGAAGAAGTACTCGTTGGTGTCGGAGGAGAAGAGCCCCTCGATCGTCCCCGCGCCCACGTAGTCGACGGCCCGCGCGGCCTCGACGCCGATCTTGCCGATGCGCTCGCGCGTCGCCTCGTCGACGACCCACTCCGGCGCGGGCGCCTCCTCGATGACCTTCTGGTGGCGGCGCTGGATCGAGCAGTCGCGCTCGCCGAGGTGGATGACGCTGCCGTGGGTGTCGGCGAGGATCTGCACCTCGACGTGGCGCGGGTTCGGCAGGTAGCGCTCGAGGTAGACGGTCGGGTCTGAGAAGAACTTCTCCCCCTCGCGGGAGGCGCCCTCGAAGGCGTCCTTGAGGTCCTTCTCCTCGAGGGCGACCCGGAAGCCCTTGCCGCCGCCGCCGCCCGACGCCTTCACCGCGACGGGGAAGCCGATGTCGTCCTTGGCGATCTTCATCGCGTCGTCCACCGTGTCCACGGCCTCGGTGGTACCGGGAACGATCGGAACGCCGGCCTTCTGCATGAGCTCGCGCGCCATCGTCTTCGAGCCCATCGCGTCGATGGCCGACGCCGGCGGCCCGATGAAGGTGATGCCGGCGTCCTCCAGCGCCTTGGCGAACGGCGCGTTCTCCGCCAGGAAGCCGTAGCCCGGGTGCACGGCGTCGGCGCCGCACTCCTCGATCACCTCGAGGATCCGCTCGACGTTCAGATAGCTCTTGGCGGCCTCGGCCGGGCCGAGCAGGTAGGCCTCGTCGGCAGCCTTGACGTGCAGGGCGTCGCGGTCGACCTCGGAGTAGACGGCGACCGACGCGATGCCCATCTCGCGGCACGCCCGTGCGACGCGGACGGCGATCTCGCCCCGGTTGGCGATGAGGATCTTTCTGAACATGAGGCGCGCAACCCTACCCGCGACCGAGTCCGCCCGGCCGCCCGCCCGCGGCCGCGCGGGGGGCGCCCGTTCGGTCGCCCGCGCCGCCCGGCCGCGCGCCGCCGGGGCCGAGCCGTGAGGGTTCCGTGAGGAAGGGCCTCATGGGGTTCCTTTGCGCGCAGCAGGCGGGCAGGGTCACTGGAGTCATGTCCCTCACGATCCTGATCGCCGCCGCCGGCTCCTCCGGCAGCTCCGCCCACGACCAGCTCGCCGACCAGGTCGCCACGGGCGCCCTGCGCGCAGCGCCCGCCGCGGTCGTCCTGCGCGCGGTCGCCGGCGACATCGACGCACGGCTGGCCCGCGCCGACCTCGTGATCACCGCTGGGGTCTCGGCGCTGACCGCCGAGGTCTCCCGCCGCGCAGCCGAGCTCGGTGTCGCGGTGGTCGCGCTCGGCGGCACGCTCGCCGCCGCGGGGCGGGAGCTCTACCCGGTGGGTATCGCGGCCTTCGAGCCCGACGGCCACCCCACGGGAATCGACACCGATCTTCCGCCCGTGCGGCTGCGCCAGGCCGCGGCGCGCGTCGTCGACATGACGCTCGCCTGCCAGGCGGCTTAGAACCGGTTTCAAAGAGGCGCGGCCGTGAGGAAACCGTCTCGCGGCGACAGTCGCCACACGACACCACGACCGATCCAACCAGGATTGGTCGAGGTATCGCGCGGCGCCTGTCATCCACGATCCGGC
>JAABUN010000661.1_pt1 | contig 85808 bp, 77 predicted proteins | sample 5559311 | NCBI WGS metagenome assembly JAABUN01 (sample SAMN10711877, study PRJNA513370) | rock metagenome | isolation source: Antarctica rocks | place: Antarctica: Victoria Land, Siegfried Peak sud
TGAAGTCGCGGGCAACAAAGGCACAAAGTCTCCTGCGGAGACTGGGAAGGGCGGTTCGGATACCGAGGTCGGCAGCCTCCGGCAGGAGGCTTGGTGTTTTTGTTGCCCGCGACTTCAGTCGCCGGGCACATTGACGGGCAGTTCTTTGGGAAGCAGGGCGGCGAACTCGTCCTCAGTCAGGACGGGGATTTTGAGCGCTTCGGCTTTGGCGCGTTTGGAACCCGCGTTCTCGCCCGCGACGACGTACGACGTTTGCTTGGACACGGACCCGGACGCGCGCCCGCCCAGACGCCGCACGAGCGCCTCAGCCTCCTCGCGCGTGCGCTGCGTGAGCGCGCCGGTGAAGACAAAGGCTTTACCGGCGAAGTGATCGGACACGGGCGCGCCGGCATCGTCGCCGGCCGCATGAACGCCGGCGGTTTTGAGTTTGGCGAGCAGTTCCTTGGTTTCGTCGAGCGCGAAAAAGGCGGCGACCGATTCGGCAATCGTACGCCCTATCTCGTGGACGGCGGCAATCTCGTCGGCGGACGCGGCGGCGAGTTTGTCCAGCGTGCCGAAGTGGCGCGCCAGGACGCTGCTCGCTTTTTCGCCGACGTGGCGCATGCCGAGCGCGAAGATCAGGCGCGTGAGGGTGGTCTGCTTGCGCTCGGCGATGGCCTTGAGGATGTTGTCGGCCAGTTTGTCGCCCATGCGTTCGAGCGGCAGCAAGTTTTCCTTTTGCAGGAAAAACAGATCGGCCGGGGTTTTCACCAGACCGGCCGCGATCAGTTGGGCGACATGCCGCACGCCCAGGCCGGCGATGTCGAGCGCGTTGCGGGAAACGAAGTGTTCGAGCCGGGTCTGCAATTGGGCGGGGCAGACGCGCGTGTTGGGGCAGCGCGTCACGGCCTCGCCTTCGGGCCGCACGACCGGCGTGCCGCACGAGGGGCAGTTTTCCGGCAGACGATACGGCTGCGTATTTTCGGGCCGCGTTTCCGTCACAACGCGCACGACTTCGGGGATGACCTCGCCGGCGCGCTGGATGACGACGGTGTCGCCGACGCGAACGTCTTTGCGCGTGATTTCGTCCTGGTTGTGCAGCGTGGCCCGCGACACCATCACGCCGCCCACTCCAACCGCTTCCAGGATGGCGAGCGGCGTCAGCGCCCCCGTGCGGCCGACCTGGACCACGATGTCCTCGACCCTCGTCTGCACCTGCAAGGCCGGATATTTGTAGGCAATCGCCCAACGTGGCGCGCGCGCGACCTGCCCCAACTCCTCCTGAAGCCGCACGTCGTTGACCTTGACCACGATGCCGTCCGTGTCGTAGTCGAGCGTGTTCTTTTTGCTTTCCCAGTCGCGCACGAAGGCGGTTACGACCTCGACGTTTTCGCAAAGTGTCTGGTGCCGGTTCACGGGGAAGCCGAAGGCGGCGAGGGCGTCGAGCAGGCTCATCTGCGTGTCGGGCCGGAAGCCCCTCGCCTCCCCGAAGCCGTAGGCGAAGAACTGCAAGCGCCGCCCGGCCGTGATCTTGGGGTCGAGTTGGCGCAGGGACCCGGCGGCGGCGTTGCGCGGGTTGGCGAAGACCGGCTCGCCGCTCGTTTCGCGCATCTGGTTGATGCGCTTGAACTCGCCATGCGTCAGATACGCCTCGCCGCGCGCCTCGAACAAGGAGGGAGCCTGCCCGACGAGCCGCAGCGGAATTGCCTGGATGGTGCGCAGGTTCTGCGTGATGTCCTCGCCGGTCGCGCCGTCGCCACGGGTCGCGCCCCGCACGAAAAGGCCGTTTTCGTACGTGAGCGAGACGGCCAGACCGTCCATTTTGAGTTCGCAGACGTAGGCGATGACGGCTTCCGGCTCCATGCCGAGCGCGCGCTTGGCCCGCAGGTCGAACTGGCGCAGATCGTCGTCGGAAAAGGCGTTTCCCAAACTAAGCATCGGGCGGCGGTGCGTCACCTGCCCGAACGCGGACACGGGCGCGGCCCCGACGCGCTGCGTGGGCGAGTCGGGCGACACGAGGGCCGGGAACGCGGTTTCGAGGGCGACCAGTTCGTTCATCAGGGCGTCGTACTCGGCGTCGCTGACGGTCGGCGCGTCGTGGACGTAGTAGGCGATGTTGTGCTTTTGCAGTTCGTCACGCAAAAAGCGGGTGCGCTCGGCGGCCTTGCGGATGTCGTCGGGGAGGCGCGGGGCGGCCGCATCGGGCGGACTGGTGGCGGGCGAGGGCGGCGTCATGCCGTTGTGTTCGACGCCGAGCCGGGCGGAACCTACGCGACGCGCGTGCGTGCGCGCGCACAAAACGGCGGGGCCGAGGACGCGAACAGTAAGCCCACGTTCCCGGCCCCGAAAGACGAGACGAAGAGTCCCGATTCAGGACGCGCAGCGACGGCGGCGGCAGCGCGTGCCCCGCAACCCGGCCGCGCCCGCGACCCCGGTCAGCAGCAACGCCAGCGTGCCCGGCTCCGGAATGACCTGGAGCGGCGTCGTGCCGAGGGTCAGGACGGGGCGGTTGGCCGCAGGGCTGGCCGGGTCGCCGCTCTGGAAGTCGAAGCCGCCCGCGTCCGGGTCGGACGCGAGATCGGGGCTGAGGCGGAACAGGAGCTGGCTGTTCACCGGGGCGCCCGCCCCGATCTGGGAGTTAATGAAGCGGAGCAGCGCGGCGTCGCCTGCGGCGTTCGTGGAAAGGAAGCCGTTGGGCGAGCCGACGAAGGCGAAGTTGTCCTGGATCAGGGTCGCGTCGGTCGTATCCAGCGGGCCAGAAAAGTAGTCGCCGGAGGCTACCGGCGAGGTGCCCGTCGGGGGGTTGAGACGCAGCCCGTACAGATCCACGTTGTAGCTGATGCCGCCTGGAACAATGGTGCTGATCAGGAACAGGTCCAAGTTGGCGCTCGTGAAAAGAGTGCCTGGCGCAATAGCCGGCAGCAGGAACACGAAAACGGCGCTGCGCCCGCCCGCCGGAGCGGAGTTGGAAAAACCGACCCGCATCGCGGCAAGGTCCTGGATGGTGCCGTCGCTGGTGACGACGCGGTCCCTCGCGCTCCCGACGATCGTGGTTTGAGCCTGTGCGGAGGCCGGGGCGAACGCCGTCAGCGTTCCGGCGGCGGCGGTGAAGACAGCAACACTAACAAAGGCACCGAGACTGTTCCGTTTCGTGGAGCAGAGCATGAACAATGTGAAAACCTTTCCGGGAATGGGGGCGGCCTGGGGAAGCGAGCCGGGCGACCACCTTCGCAAGGCGATACATCGGCTTCGGCGAATTCTACACCAAAGGCCGGTAAATCAAACAACTTTCTGCCGCCGTGCTTGTCGCGGCCGCCTCTTGGCCGCGACAAGCACGGCACCGTTGCTGTAAACTGAGGGCAGACTTCAGGAGACGAGCTCAACCCACTCATGGCGAACATGCGACAAATCCGCTCGCGCATCCGCGTGGCGAAGAACATCCAGCAAATTACCAAGGCAATGAAGATGGTCGCCGCCGCGCGCCTTAAGCGCGCGCAGGACCGCGTGGGCGCGGCGCGACCGTACTCGCAAAAGATGCGCGACGTGATCGGCTCGATCCAGAACGCGGGCGGGGCGGGCGCGCTCAACCACCCGCTGCTCGCCCAGCGCGAGCCGAATCGGGTCGGCGTGCTGACCATCACCGCCGACCGGGGTTTGTGCGGCTCGTACGCGACCAACATCATCCGCAAAACGATGGAAACGCTGCGCCCGCTCGACCCGGCCAGCACCCGCCTGATCGTGGTCGGCCGCAAGGGGCACGCGTTTTTCCGCCGCCGGCCTTACCCGGTCGCGGGCGAGTTCAACATCAACATGACCGGCGCGACCTTCGGCGAGGCCCAGGAAATCGCGCGTCAGGCCCGCGAACTGTTCGCAAGCGGCGAGATTGACGTTCTGTACCTCGTTTACACCCAGTTCCGGTCCGCGCTCACCCAGCGCCCCATAGCCGTTCAGCTGCTGCCGGTCGTGACCGAGGAAGAACAGATCGTTGCGCAGGCCGACAAGACCGAACTTCAGGCCGAGGACGAGTACCTGTTCGAGCCGGACGCCGCCAGCATTTTGGGCCGCCTGCTGCCGCGCTACGTGGACACTCTCATCTATCAAGCCCTGTTGGAAGCCGTCGCCTCCGAACACGGCTCGCGCATGACCGCGATGAGCAGCGCGACCGACAACGCGGGCAAGATGATCTCCAGCCTGACGCTGGTCCTGAACCGCGCCCGGCAGGCCAACATCACCAAAGAGATCGCCGAGATCGTCGGCGGGGCCGAAGCCCTCAAGTAAGCGGCCTGGAATGAGGAGGAAGGCCGCGCGGCAGCCTGCCGCGCGGCCTTTTTTGTCGCCGCCCGGTCGCCGATGATAAAATGGACCCAAGCCGCGACCCTTCGCGGCTACTTTTTCGGCAAGGGAAACGTTGCGCGTGAATCGAACCGCCGCCTGGAAAATCGCCGTCGCCGTTTTGCTCGCCGGGACAGTACCTGGCATCGGGGCCGCGCTTGGTCAGGGGCCGGTGAAAAAGACGGCTGCCGCCGCTGCGCTTACCGAGGCCGAGAAGTCGGCCTTTTTCGCCGCCCAAGTGCGGCCCCTGCTTCAGGAAAACTGCGTTGTCTGCCACGGCGGCGACAGTCCGAGCGGCGGCCTGAACCTCCTCAGCCGCGAGGCGATCCTGAAGGGCGGCGTTTCCGGCCCGTCGGTCGTTTTGAACAAGCCGGCCGGCGACAGCCTGCTCGTGCGGGCCATAAACCACGTCGGCCGCAAGATGCCCCCGCAGGGCAAACTCCCCAAAGCCCAAATTGACACGCTGACGCGCTGGGTCTCCCTCGGCCTGCCGTGGAGCGAAGCCGAAAAGGCGGCCGACGCCGCCGCGCCGGTCCACCACGGCCCGCCGCCCGTGAACGCCCAAACAAAAAGATTCTGGTCGTTCCGGCCCGTCAAGCGCCCGGCTGTTCCGAAGGTGAAAAACGCCGCCTGGGTGACGAACGCGGTGGACGCCTTCGTGCTGGCGAAGTTAGAAAAGAACAACCTCGCGCCCGCCCCGCCCGCCGGCAAAGCGACCCTGCTGCGCCGCTTGTACTACGATCTGACCGGCCTGCCGTCCGCGCCCGCCACCGTCAAGGCGTTCCTTGCGGACAAATCGCCCGACGCTTACGCAAAGGTGGTGGACAAACTGCTGGCCTCGCCGCAGTACGGCGAACGCTGGGGCCGGCACTGGCTCGACATCGTTCGCTACGCCGAATCCAACAGTTTCGAGCGCGACGATCCCAAGCCGTTCGTGTGGCGTTACCGCGATTACGTTATCAACGCCTTCAACTCGGACAAGCCGTACGACCAATTTTTGCGCGAACAGTTGGCCGGCGACGAACTCGACAACGTCACGCCCGAAACCCTGATCGCGACGGGCTACTACCGCTTGGGCGCGTGGGACGACGAACCCTCCGACCCCGAACAGGCCCGCTACGATGACCTGGACGACATCGCGTCCACGACCGGCCAAGCCATGCTCGGACTGACCGTCGGCTGCGCCCGTTGCCACGACCACAAACTGGACCCCATCCCGCAAAAGGACTACTACAAGTTCCTCGCCTTTTTCCAAAACGTGAACCGTTACGGCGTCCGGGGCGGCGACTCGGTCGCGCGCTCCTCGCTACGCCCCATCTCACCCGCCGCCGAAATCGCCCGCTTCACGACCGAGAACGACGCCTACAAAGCGCGGCTTGCCGACGTTGACGCGCAAATCAAGGCCGTCGAGGATGTGGTTCGGCCCGACTTCCAGCCAGTCGAAAAGGAAGAGTTCCAGGACGAGGGCAAGCGGCCCGCCATCGTGCAAAAGCGCGTGCCTCGTCTGCTATCCCAGGAAACGTTCGACCGCTACGTTTCCCTGACGAAACAGCGCGACGATTTGCGCAAATCGCCGCCGCGCGGTCTGGAACAGGCAATGTGCGTGACCGAGGCGGGCCGAGTGGCGCCGCCGACGTTCGTTCTGGGGCGCGGCAGCGCGCACGCGCCCGGCGACGAAGTTCAGCCGGGTTTCCTTTCCGTCCTGTCGCCGCCCGCGCCCGCGCTGCGCGAGCCGCCCGCCGAGGCAAAATCGTCGTACCGCCGCCGCGCGCTCGCCGACTGGGTAGCGAGCGACAAAAACCCGCTTGCCGCGCGCGTGATCGTCAACCGCGTCTGGCAGTTCCACTTCGGCCGGGGCATCGTGCGCTCGTCCAACAACTTCGGCCGGCTGGGCAACCTGCCCACGCACCCCGAACTGCTCGATTACCTGGCGAGCGACTTTGTCAAAAACGGCTGGCGACTCAAGCGGCTGCACCGGATGATTTTGCTGTCGAGCGTGTACCAAATGTCGTCCGAGGGCAGCAAAAAGGCGCTCGCCCGCGACCCCGAAAACGACCTGTTTTGGCGCTTCGACATGCGCCGCTTGGAGGCCGAGGAGGTGCGCGATTCGCTCCTTGCCGTGAACAACACGCTGAACCCCAAGATGTTCGGGCCGAGCATCTACCCGACGCTGCCACCCGAAGTGCTCGCGGGCCAAAGCGTGCCCGGCCACAACTGGAACACGTCGCCGAAGGAAGAACAGGCCCGGCGCAGCGTCTACGTCCACATCAAACGATCCGTCGCCGTGCCGCTGCTCGCCAGTTTCGACGCCGCCGACACGGACGCGAGTTGCCCGGTCCGCTTCGCCACCACGCAGCCCACCCAGGCCCTCGGCCTGCTCAACAGCACGTTCGTCAACGAGCAAGCGCATCTGTTCGCCGCGTCGCTCAAGAAACAGGCCGGGAGCGCGCCCGCCGCCCAGGTCCGCCTTGCGTTGTGGCGCGTGCTTCAGCGCGCCCCGACCGACAAGGAAATCGCGCGCGGCGTGTCGCTCATCGCCGACATCAAGAAAAAAGATGCCGCCAGCGCCGACGACGCCCTCGCCGCCTTCTGCGTCGTCGCCCTCAACCTCAACGAGTTCCTTTACCTGGACTGAGGCCCGCCGCTGCCATGACTACCCTGCTCCCCCCCGCAACCCGGCTGTCCAAAGAGACACCCAGCGCGTTAGAAAAATTAATGTGGGAGGCGGATCAGTATTTGAACTTACGCCTCGAAATGGTCGGCGGCCTGCCCGTTTGGGAAGCCTGGCCTGCCGTAAGGCACCAGGGGACGTCTTACCGTATCCAGAGTTCCATCCGGCGCTCCGTTGAACCTCGGCCGGGCGATGGCGTCGGCTGCGAGTGCGTTCACTATGCGGACATCTACGTTCGTTTCCCCGACGGCTCGCTCAAGCGGCCCGACATCGCCATCTTTTGCCGTGAACCGGACGAGCAGGACACAGCCGTCACCCTGCTGCCCGAAGCCGTCATCGAAATCCTCAGCCAGGGCTTCGAGGCGAAGGACCTGGAAATCGGCGTGCCGTTTTATCAGAGCATGGGCGTGAAGGACATCATCGTGCTCGACCCGCGAACGAACGCCGTGCAGCATTATCAGGGGAATTCCCCCGCCCGCGAACTCACCTCGCCGGTCGAGATAAACCTCGCCTGCGGCTGCCGCTGCACCGTTTGAACGTTGGCAGCTACCATGAACAAACTGCTGGACGACCTACAAGGCTGGTACGAAGCGCAGTGTGACGGCGATTGGGAACACAGCTACGGGATCACTATCGAGACGGTTGATAATCCGGGTTGGAGCGTTCGCGTTGACTTGGCGGGCACGGTCCTTGAGGACACGCCTTTTCCAGAAATCAAAGAAGGCGCGGATCAGGGAAAGAACAATTGGCTTTGGTGCCGCCGGAGCGGGAACACGTTTGAGGGCTTCGGCGGCCCGGACCAACTGCAAGGTGTGCTCGGCGCCTTTCTGACATGGGCGACGAGCAGCACATCGGCGGAGGAAAACTGATGGACCAGGAACGACGACGAAATAGCGGCGGCGAGTTTTGCGGGCGGACGCGGCGGCAGTTTTTGTGGGAGGCCGGGGCCGGCTTCGCGGGCGTCGCGCTCGCCACGATGCTGGGCGACGACGGCTTTCTGGGCAAGCAGGCGTTCGCGGCGGACGGCGTGACCAAGTTCGTCAACCCGCTCGCACCCAAAAAGCCGCACTTTCCGGCAAAAGCCAAGAGCGTCATTTTCCTCTACATGTACGGCGGGCCGAGCCAGATTGACACGTTCGACCACAAGCCGGGCATGAAGGGCATGGATAACAAGACCGTTGAGGTCAAGACGTTCGGGCGCGGCGGGCACAAGAACGTCGGCCGGATCGTCGAGCCGAGGTGGGATTTCAAGCCCTACGGCAAATGCGGCAAGATGGTGTCCGACCTGTTCCCGCACGTTGGCGAATGCGTGGACGACATCGCTTTCATCCATTCGATGACGGCCGACTCGCCCATCCACGGCTCGGCCATGCTCCAGATGAATTCGGGCAAGATTTTGTCCGGCAGTCCGTGCATCGGGTCGTGGGTGAATTACGGGCTGGGGTCGGAAAACCAGAACCTGCCCGGCTTCGTGGTCATGCTCGACCCGCGCGGCGGCCCGATCAGCGGCGCGAAGAACTGGTCCAGCGGCTACATGCCCGCGTCCTATCAGGCGACCACGATCACGGCCGGCGACACGCCGATTCTGGATTTGAAACGCCCGGGCGGCGTGAGCGAAAAGATGCAGCGACGGATGCTCGACACGCTGCAAGGCTACAACGCCGAGCACGAAGCGACGCGCGCGGACAACTCGAACCTTGCCGCCCGCATCGCCAGTTACGAACTCGCCTTCAAGATGCAGGCGAAGGCGCCCGAAGCGACCGACCTGTCGCGCGAGTCGGAGCACATCAAAAAGTTGTATGGCCTGGACGACAAGCGCACCGAGGTTTTCGGGCGGCAGTGCTTGATGGCCCGGCGGCTGGTCGAACGCGGCGTCCGATTCGTTCAAATCTACAGCGGCGGCGCGCACGTGGACTCGACCTGGGACGCCCACAACGACTTGGCGACGAACCACAACCTCCATGCGGGCGAAACCGACAAGCCCATCGCGGGCCTGCTCCAGGACCTGAAGCAGCGTGGGCTGCTCGACTCGACCCTGATCGTGTGGGGCGGCGAGTTCGGTCGCCAGCCGACCGCTGAATACGAAAAAGGGACCGGCCGCGACCACAACGCCTACGGCTTCACGATGTGGCTGGCCGGCGGCGGCGTCAAGGGCGGCGTCAGCGTCGGCCAGACGGACGAACTGGGCAGCCGCGCGGTCGAGGACCCGTTCCAGGTCAAGCACCTGCACGCCACGATCCTGAACCAAATGGGCATGGACCCGAACCGCCTCACCTATTTTTATAACGGCCTGGACCAGAAACTGGTCGGTGTCGAAGGCGCGCAGCCGATCAAGCAGATCATCTGATGAGCCGTATCTCTTCCCGAAAGGAAACCGACACCGTGCTGCGTGTCTTCCGCATCGCCGCTCTAATTCTCGCCCTCGCCGTGTTTCCGCCGTACGCCCGTGCTGCGGGCGACCCTGCCCCCGTCATGCACCGCGTTCTGGGCCAGGACAAAGGCCGGGTCGTCGTTCTCGAAGCGGACGGCAAGACCGTCGCGTGGGAAGCGCCTTGCCCGTTCGTGTCGCACGACATTCAGGTGCTGCCGAACGGTAATTTTCTGCTGCACACCGGCCCGGCGACAGTTTCCGAGATGACGCCGGACAAAAAGATTGTCTGGCAGTACACGTCGAAGCCGAAGGCGGGTTACACAGGCGCGGTCGAGGTCCACGGCTTTCAGCGGCTCGCGAACGGTCGCACGATGATCGCCGAAACCGGAAACCGGCGCATCATCGAGGTGAACGTAGCGGGGAACATCGTGCGTGACGTACCGCTGACAATCGAGCACCCCAATTCACACCGCGACACGCGGCTGGTCCGCAAACTGGACAACGGCCATTATCTCGTTTGCCACGAAGGCGACGGCGTGGTGCGCGAATACGACGCGGGCGGCAAGGTCGTTTGGGCTTACGCGCTCGATCTGGACAACCGGCCCGAAACGCCCGGCCACGACGGCCACGGCACCAACGTCTTCGGCGCGATTCGCCTCCCGAACGGCAACACGCTCATCGCGGGCGGCAACAACAACCGCGTGATCGAGGTAAACCCGGCCGGCAAAATCATGTGGAGCGTCGGCCACGACGAATTGCCCGGCATCCGCCTGTTCTGGGTCACGACACTCGAAATGCTCCCGAACGGCAACCTTATAATTGGCAACACGCACGCCGGGCCGGACAATCCGCAACTCATCGAGGTCACGCGCGATAAAAAGGTCGTCTGGACGTTCAAGAACTTCGATACGTTCGGCAACGACCTCGCCGCCGCCCAGGTGCTTGACGTGAAGGGGCGCGTGATTCGCTAAAGCCGCCCCCACCCCCGCAGCCACGCAAGCGTGGCTTTGCCCCTCCCCCGCGACGGGGGAAGGGCCGGGGGTGGGGGCTATCCGTCGCGCCGCCGAACCACAACGGGCACGCCGCCTCTCGGCCGCAGGGTGATGAGCGGTTCGGGTTTGATCGCATTTTCCGGTTCGGCGAGGGCGAACGTGACGCGCTGGGCGAGCGCGGCGAGCAGCAGATGCCCCTCCATCAGCGCGAAGGCGGCCCCGACGCACACGCGCGGGCCGCCGCCAAACGGCAAATAAGCGTGGCGCGGGCGGGCGCTTTCCTCTTGAGGTAGAAAGCGGTCCGGATCGAAGGTATCCGGGTTGGGGAACAGGGCCGGGTCGTGGTGGAGCAGGTACGGGCTGAGGAGAACGATGGCCCCGCACGGGACGCAAAAACCGCCGATGAGCACGTCCCGCATGGCCTGACGCGCAAGGGCGTAGGCGGGCGGGTACAGGCGCATCGCCTCCTTGAGAACTTGAAGAGCGTAGGGCAAGCGGGCGAGGTCGTCGAAGGTCGGCTGACGGCCGGCAAGGACGGTATCCACTTCGGCCTGCACGCGGGCGTGGATTTTCGGGTGGCGGGCGAGCAGGTACCAGGCCCAGGCGAGCGCATTTGCGGTCGTTTCGTGGCCGGCCAGAAACAGGGTCATGGCCTCGTCGCGCACCTGTCGAGGGTCCATCGCCGCGCCGCCGTTTTCCTCGTCGCGGGCGAGCAGGAGCAGGGAAAGCAGATCGCCAGCGTCCTCGCCCGACGCGCGCCGGGCTTCGATCAGGCCGTAGATGGTCGCGTCTAAGCGGGCCAAGGCGGCTTTCACGTCGCGCTTCCAGGGCGGAATCCAGGCGAACGGCAGGCGGACGGGCGAGCGGATCACGTCCACGAGGTAGCGCATGGTGATTGTGAGCGCGCGGCCCACGTCGTCGGCCTCGCCCAGAACGTCGGCGTCGAACAGCGTGCGGCCGACGATGCCAAGCGTCAGACGCGTCATTTCGTGGGCGACATCGAGGGTTTCGCCGTCGCGCCAATTTGCCTGTAAACGTTCGGCCGCCGTGACCATGCCGTCCGCGTAGCCGGCGACGCGCCGGTGCGCAAAGGCGGGCGCGACCAGGTGACGCTGGCGGCGGTGGAAGTCGCCCTCGCTAGTGAGCAAACCGTCGCCGAGCAGCGGGCGGCTGTAAATGCTCAGGGCCGGCCCCTTGTGGAACGCGCCGGCCTGCGTGACCAGGACTTCGTGAACCAGGTTCGGCGCGTTCACGAGCACGATAGTGCGCCTGCCGAAGCGGATGCTGCCGACCGGCCCCGCAGCCTCGGCGAAGCGTTGGAGCATTTTCAGACGGTCGCCGAACAGGACGCGCAGCACGCCGATCTTTTGCCATCCCCGGACGAGCGGCACGGGCGGGGAAACCGTCATGGTTCGCCGCGCCGGGTGACAATCATCGGCATTCCGTCGCGCGGGCGCAGCGTGAACAACGGTTCGGGCATGGCTGGGACGCGGAAGCCTGGCGCAAGCGACAAAGATACGCGCTGGGCGAGCGTGGCGAGGAGCAACTGGCCTTCCATCAGGGCGAAGTGACCGCCCACGCAGATGCGCGCGCCGCCGCCGAAGGGAAGGTAGGCGTAGCGCGGCAGGGATTTCTCAAACGCGGGCGTCCAGCGGTCCGGGTCGAACGTTTCGGGGTCGGGGAAGATGTCGGGGCGGCGGTGCAGCACGTAGGGGCTGATGAAAACGGCGTCGCCTTTTTTGAGCGCGTAGCCGTTCAGGTCCATCGGGCGCACGGCGGTGCGGGCGATGGTGTAGCCGGGCGGGTACACGCGCAGGGTTTCCTTGAAAATTTGGAGCGCATAGGGCAAGGCGGCCAGGTCGTCAACCGTCGGCGGCCGGCCCGCAAGCACGGCGTCCACTTCGGCGGCGAGGCGGGCGCGAGCGTGCGGGTGCCGGTCGAGTAAGTACCAGGCCCAGGTGAGCGCGTTGGCGACGGTTTCGAGGCCGCCCAGAAAGAGCGCGAGGGCTTCGTCGCGCACCTCGCGGTCGCTCATGCCCTCTGGCCCGCCGTTCTCGTCGCGCGCGCAGAGCAGCAGCGTCAAAATGTCGTCGGCGGGCGGCTCGCCCCGGTCCAGCGAAGCGCGGCGCGCGGCGATACGTCGTTTCAGCGCGTCGTTTACCAGGTTCAGTGCACGGACGGCGCGGACCTGGCCGGGCGTGGGAAGCCAGATCGGGGCCGCGCGGACGGCGCGAAAGCGGCGCACGGCGAAGTGCATGAGCGTGGTGATGGCCGCGCCCAGACCGTCCGCCTCGTCGAGCAGGTTGTCGCCGAAAAGCAGTTCGCCGATGATGCCGAGCGTAATGCGCGTCATCGCCGGCTCGGCGTCAACTTGGGTTCCGGTTTTCCAGGCGGCCTGCTCGACCTCGGCGTAGCGCACCATGACGGCCGCATAGGCGGCCAGTTTACGCTGGGTGAAGGCGGGAGCGACCAGGCGGCGCTGTTGTTTGTTGCGCTCGCCCTCGCTGGTCAGCAGGCCGGCTCCCATCAGCCGTTTGGCGTGAACGGTCAGGATTTCGCCTTTGTGGAAATCGTCCGCGCGGGCGGCAAGGACTTCGTGGATAAGTTCGGGGGCGTTCACGAGCACGATGGGCTTGCCCATGAAGCGGGTGGGACCGATGTCGCCCACCGTGTTCGCGGCGGCGATCAGGTCCGCGAGCGTGTCGCCGTGCCCTGTCACGTTTACCGTTCCTCGGCCGGGAACAGGCGGCGGTACAGGTCGGTTTGAAGCAGGTTGCCGGGGTCGCAGGCGCGCTTGAGGGCGAGGAACTTTTGGACGCGCTCTTCGTCCCGCAGCCGCGCAAGTCGAGCCGGGTGCAGCGTGCTGTCTTTGGCGAAGTAAAAACGGCCGCCAGCCTCCAGAACAATTTCGTCCATCTCAGCCGCCAGCGCCCACAAACGCTCCCGGTTCCCGGCTGTCACCTTGAAGTCGAGGGCGAGCGAGTAGCCGTCCACCGCGTGGGTCATCAGGAAGTCGTCGGGCCGGTGCCGCTTGAACACGCCCAGGTACGAAACCAGCCCGCGCTTCTGGCAGCGTTCGAGCAGGGCGCGGAAGGTCGCTTGGGCGTTTTCTTTGGGCACGAAACTCTGGTACTGGATCAGGCCGCCCGGCCCGTACGCCTTTTTCCAGCCGGGCACGTAGTCGAGCAAGAAGGCAAACCCGGCGTGGCTTTGCGTGTGCCACTCCCGGTCCCCCTTGATGCGGCTCGCGTGGTACTTGAGGGCGTTGACGGCCCGCACCCCAACATCGTTTGTGAACGGCTTCATAAGCCGCCACAAGGCCGACTTGGGGAACAGGCCCAAAATCGCGTCGGGCAGTTCCTGCGCTTCCACGCGCAACGTTTGGGCGGGCGCGTTATCCTCGCCGGGCGCGAAATAGTTGGCCTGGTGGATCAGGCCGCGACCGAGCGATGCCCCGCGCGCGAAACAATCGAGCCAGCCGACCAAATAGTCCGCGCCGGGCAGCCGCTCCTCGAAGACATCGAACATCGCGGACAGGTCGGGGACGGAGAGCGGCTCGACGTGGAGCAGACCGCCGTGAACCTTTTTGAGTTCCAGCGTGAGCGACAAAAAACAGCCCAGCATCCCGAAGCCCCCGATGGCCGCGAAAAACAGGTCGGCGTTTTCGGTCCGGGTACACGTCCTGACTTCGCCCGTCGGGAGCAGCAGGTCGAAGGCAAGAACGTGGTCGCCGAGGGGGCCGGCGGCGAAGTTGTTTTTTCCGTGGATGTTCATGGCCGCCGCGCCGCCTAGGGTCGGGAACATCGTTCCGGGAACGACGTAGGGCCACCAGCCATCCCCGATGGCGTGCCGCCACGCCTGCGCGATAGTGACGCCCGGCTCGACCGTCATTACGCCCGTTTGGGGGTCCCAGGCGAGGATGCGGTTCATGCGGCCCAGGTCGAGGCCGATGTTTTCGGACGCCAGGGATGCGTCGCCGTAGGAGCGGCCCGCGCCCCGCAGACCCACGGTCCGGCCGCTTTCCCGCGCGAGCGCGAACACCTTCCGGATACCCGCTTCATCACACGGCCTATAGACCTGACTGAGCGCGTGCTGGGACCCGCCCCAGGACGAGACGCGTTCGAGGCGGTCGGCGGGGAGGGCCGTCCCCCTCTCCCCCACCCCTCTCCCAGAATTGGGAGAGGGGAAGGGGGAGAGGGCGGCCAACGAAACACGCATCGCTTAAAAGTTCATCTTCTGGAACACGCGCGAGGGAACGGCGCGCACCACGGCCATGATCGGTCGCCACTTGCCGGGAACATAAACGACGCGCGCCCGCCGCCCTGCGGCGGCAAGAATCTGGCGCGCGGCCGTCGCGGCGTCAATCACGAGCGGCTGCTTGTCCAAATGAGCCGTCATCGGCGTCTTGACCAGGCCGGGCTTGATGGTCACGACGCTGACGCCGTAGCGCGCGACGCGGTTGCGTAAACCCTCCAGAAACGTTTCGAGCGCGGCCTTGCTCGCGCTGTACGAGGGAAATTTGCGCCGCCCCCGGTCCCCGGCGACCGACCCGATGCCCACAATCGTCCCCGCGCGGGCTACCTGAAAACGGTGCGCGGCCTGGTTCAGCCAAGCCATCGCGCCCAGCACGTTGACCTCGACAACTCGCCGGTCGTCGGCGAAGGAATACTCGGTCTCGCCGAACGTCGCCATCACGCCGGCCGCGTAGACGATCAAATCGAGACCGTTCCCGTCGCGGCAAATCTGCTGAAACAGGCCGGGCACCGCATCGTAATCGGTCACGTCGTGGACGTACACGCGGGCGAGGGAGCCGATCTCGTTTGCCAGTTCGTTTAGTTCGTCCGCACGTCGGGCGACGAGCGCGACGGCAACGCCGCCGCCCGCCAGTTGCTTTGCGATCTCGCGCCCGATGCCCGACGACGCGCCCACGACAATTGCGGTCTTCCAGGAAAAGGTAGGGGTCATCTCCCTTATGGTACCGCGCGGCCCGGCGACAAAAAGGGCCGTGCTATAATAAGCCGTCGGGCGGCGCATGAGAACGCCGCCCGTTCTGTTTTATCGCCCCAATCGCTCGGAACTGGGAGACCTTTTCGCGCATGGCTGCTGCCGCCCTCACCCGTGACGAAGTAAAAAGCGTCGCCGCCCTCGCCCGTCTCGAACTCGCCGACGACGAGGCCGAGCGTTTGACGCACCACCTGAACGATCTGCTGGGCCAGTTCGCCCGCTTGCGGGAACTCGATACCGAAGGCGTGCCCCCGACCTCGCACGCCGTTCCCGTGCGCGCCCGGCTGCGCCCGGACGTGTCGCGCCCCAGCCTGCCGCGCGACGCGGTTCTCGCCAACGGCCCGCAGGTGGATGCGGAGATGGGCGGCTTCATTGTCCCGCAGGTGATCGGCGAATGAGCGAGACGAACGAACTGACGAACCTGCCGGCCGCCAAAATCGCCGCCAAAATCGCCGCGCGCGAAGTGTCGGCCCGCGAAGTCGCCGACGCCTTTTTGGCGCGCATCGCGGCGGTTGACGAGCAGGTGCGCGCCTTCATCACCGTAACGCCCGACGCGGCACGCGCCCAGGCCGACGAAATAGACAAACGTTTGGCGGCCGGCGAAACGCTAGGGCCGCTCGCGGGCGTGCCGGTCGCGCTCAAGGACAACCTGTGTACGAAGGGCGTCGAAACCACCTGCGCATCGAAAATCCTGCGCGGCTTCAAACCGCCCTATGATGCGACCGTAGTGGAAAAGGTGGCGCGGGCCGGAGTTGTCGCGCTGGGCAAGGTGAACTTGGACGAGTTCGCCATGGGGTCGAGCACGGAAAACAGCGCGCTGTTCACCACGCGCAACCCGTGGGATTTGTCCAAAGTCCCCGGCGGCTCGTCGGGCGGCAGCGCGGCCTCAGTCGCGGCGGGCATGGCTCCGCTCGCGCTCGGCTCAGACACCGGCGGCTCGATCCGGCTCCCGGCCGCGTTCTGCGGGCTGGTCGGCCTGAAACCCACCTACGGCCGCGTTTCGCGCTACGGCCTGGTCGCCTTTGCCTCCTCGCTCGATCAGATCGGCCCATTCGCCCGCATGGTCGAGGATGCCGCTTTGCTGCTTTCCATCATCGCGGGCGAGGACGCCTGCGACTCCACGTCGGTCCCGCGTCCCGTGCCCGACTACCGCGCCGCGCTTTCCGGCGACGTGCGCGGTTTGCGGCTCGGCGTGCCGCGCGAGTATTTCGTCGAGGGCGTGGCGGACGAGGTGCAGACAGCGGTGCGCGCGGCAATCGAAGTTCTGCGCGGCCTGGGCGCGAGCGTCGAGGAGGTTTCGCTGCCCGCGTCCGAATACGCGCTCGCCTCCTACTACATCATCGCGCCCGCCGAGGCATCCTCGAACCTGGCCCGCTACGATGGCGTGCGCTACGGCCTGCGGGCGAGCGGCGCGCGCGACCACATCGGCCTGTTCGAGCGAACGCGCGAGGAAGGCTTCGGGGCCGAGGTCAAGCAGCGCATCCTGACCGGGACTTACGCGCTGTCGGCCGGCTACTACGACGCCTACTACCACAAGGCGCAGCAGGTGCGAACGCTCGTCAAGCGTGACTTCGACGCCTGCTGGCAACAGGGCTTCGACGCGCTCGTCACGCCCACCGCGCCCACCGTCGCGTTCGGCATCGGGGAAAAATCCGACGACCCACTCCAGATGAAACTGAGTGACATCTGCACCATCCCGGCGAACATGGCTGGCATCCCCGCGCTTTCGCAGCCGTGCGGCTTCGGGGCGGCGTCCGGTTTGCCCATCGGGCTGCAACTAATGGGGCCAGCCTTCGGCGAGGAAACCCTGCTGCGCATCGCCCACGCCTACGAACAAGCCACTAACTGGCACACGCGCCGCCCGAACCTGTAAAGCGTTGGCGTCGCTCAGGCCGCACTTGCACTGGACGGACAAAGTTATGTTGGGCCGCGATAAAGCCTCGGAAGTTGGTGCGCGGCCAGCGCCTTCAGAAAAGCAATGAAAACAATGTGGAAAGGCGACTTAGTCTTCGGGCTTGTTGCTGTGTCTGCGCTGGTCTGCTCGGCACAAACTACCACGCCTGCAACAAGTGACAACGAACACCGGTGGAGCCAAGACACGTTTGGGATTATCAACCGTGTCAGCGACCTGCCCGTTGCTGTCAAAAAGCGATTTCCGGCTCTGGACATGCAGCGCGACTTTCGCATGGCTGATCCGGGCAAGCCGTACGAAGCCACCTGTTTTGTCACCAAACCGAGATTGCCTTCGCGTCGGTTGGTTTTCGCGGGTGTATCCAAAGAACACTGCTTTATTCACTATGAGCGCGGCGGGCGTGGTTACTCCTGTAGCGTGGTCGTGTTCCATCTGTCCAACAATGAGGCGCGCTTTGTTAGTGGCAGCAAATCGTGGAAGCCTTATACGAACTTGAAGGCGTTGCAAGCATCTGTTCAGGTCAGTCGTCGTGAGGATAAGCAAACCTATTCTTGGTAAAGCGACGACCGCCTAACGTTCATCGGTCTGCCCGGACGCGCTCGAATTGCGCGAGATGAAGCGGCGCTTCGGCTCGGTTGCGGATAAGCGCGACGCCCTGATACGCCGCCGGGACCTTGCGAGCCGCGAGAAGTTCGTCTACCGTTTGTAGCAGTCGTCAACCAGTTGGGGGAATGAGGAGGTTGGAAATGTACCGGCATCGGCAAGGAAGCGTCGCCCCCGCGGGCGCGAACGGCAAGGCGGCGTCGCGCAAGCAGACCGAGGCGAAGGGCTGGAAACTCGTCTGGTCCGACGAGTTTGACTATGGCGGGCTGCCGGACCCGAAAAAATGGAGATACGAGGAGGGACTGGTCCGCAACGACGAACTTCAGTTTTACACGAAGGGGCGGGCCGAGAACGCGCGCGTGGAAAACGGCGCGCTGACTATAGAGGCGCGGCGCGAGGCGTTCCGGGGAGCGCAGTACACGTCAGTCAGCCTGGTGACGCTGGGCCGGTTCGCGGTTCAGTTCGGGCGGATTGAGATGCGAGCGAAACTGCCCGGCGCGCGCGGGACATGGCCCGCCTTCTGGATGATGGGCGAGGACATCGGGCAGGTCGGCTGGCCGCGCTGCGGCGAGATTGACATCATGGAGCATGTCGCCCACGATCCAGGAGTGGTCCACGCGACCCTTCACCAGATCGGCGAGGACGGGAAGCAGTGGAGCAAGGGCGAGCAGATCGTCGTGCCCGACTATGCTTCCGCCTTTCACGTCTACGCGGTCGAGTGGCGCCCGGATCGGCTGGACTTTTTCGTGGACGAGAACAAGTACTTCACGTTTCCGTATCAGGGTCCGGGCAAGTGGACCTTTGATCGGCGCTGCTATCTTCTTCTGAACCTTGCCGTCGGGGGCGCGTGGGGCGGGCAAAAGGGCGTGGACGAGTCCGCCTTTCCGCAAAAGTACGTTGTGGAATACGTTCGCGTTTTCCAGCGCGCCGCGCGGCCGGGCGGGTAAGCGCGCGAACAATCAGGAGCCGCCATTATGCTCAAGCAAACCTACCAGCAGGACGAGGCCGAGCAGATTTTGCGCGAGGCCGTCAAGCGGGCCGCCCAGCAGGAAGCGGCCCAGGCGACCGGAAACGCCGACGTGTCGCACGAGCGGCTGGTTGCGATGGCCGAGGAATTGGGCGTGTCGCCCGACATGCTCGCGGCCGTGCTGAACGACCGGGTGGCCCAGGGCGTGAAGGAGCAGGAGCGGGCGGTTGAGCAAAAGGAACGGCAAGAGTTCATCGGCGAGCGCAAGGCCGATTTTTACCCGCACCTGTGGTCCTACGTCGGCGTGAACTTTATGCTCATTGCCATTAACTTGCTGACGGATCGCAGCCACCACTTCTGGGCCGTTTACCCGATTCTGGGCTGGGGCATTTTGCTGCTCTGCCACGCGATGGCCGCATTGCCGACGCGCGGCCCGGTCTTTGACAAGGAGTTCGCCGGGTGGCAGGGCAAGCGGCGCGAAAAGGCGGAAAAACTGCGCCAAAAGGCCGAGCGTGAGCGTGAGGCCGCCGCGAGGAACGCCGCGCAGCAGCAGCGGCGTCAGCAGGCTAGAAGCAGCGGCGCGCGGGCCTACGATACCGCGCCCGGCGAGGCCGCCGCCGAGGCGGTTCGGCAGGTAGCGGGCGCGGTTCAGGATGCGGTCGGCGTGGCGGCCGAGGCGCTCGACGACGCGCTGCGCTCGCTGCCGCGTGAATGGCCCCGGCCGCCGCGCACTCCGCAGCGCCCGCGCAGCGCGCCGCGCGCGCCCTGGTGGACCGACAACGACAAGGACAGATAAACGCAAACGATGCCCGAATACGAAGTGCGGGTCGGCATGGAGTGCCACGCCGAACTGCTGACCGAATCGAAAATGTTCTGCGGGTGCCAAAACGCGTTCGGCGGCGAGCCGAACACGCGGACGTGCCCGGTCTGTCTGGGCCTGCCCGGCAGCCTGCCGGTCTTCAATGAAAAGGCGATTGAGCACGTCGTCCGCGCCGCGCTAGCCCTCCACTGCGACATCTCGCTGCTGTCCGTTTTCCACCGCAAGAACTACTTTTATCCCGACCTGCCGAAGGGCTACCAGATTTCGCAGTACGGCAACACCCCCATCGGCACGAACGGCTTTTTGGAAATCGAGAAGCCGGACGGAACCGTGAAGAAAATTTACATCACGCGCGTTCACCTGGAAGAGGACACGGGCAAGTCCATCCACTCGGACGGCGCGGGCTACTCGGTCATGGACTACAACCGGTCGGGCGTGCCTTTGATGGAGATCGTGACCGCGTTCCCGCCCGACATCGAAAGCGCCGAGGAGGCCCGGTTGTATGCGGAAAGCCTGCGCGCGGTTTTGCTGTATCTGGGCGTGTCCGACGGCCGGATGGAGCAGGGCAGTTTGCGGGCGGAACCCAATCCGAGCGTGCGGCCGGTCGGCTCGGACACTTTTGGAACGAAGACGGAACTGAAAAACCTCAACTCGTTCCGGGCCGTGCAGCGCGGCGTCGAGTACGAGGCGAAGCGGCAGGCCGAAATGATTGAGTCGGGCGGTAAGGTCGTTCAGGCGACGTTCGGCTGGGATGACGAAAAGGGTGTCACGATTTTGCAGCGGCTGAAGGAGGTCGAGCAGGAGTACCGGTATTTCCCCGAACCGGACCTGATCCCGCTCACCTTCGACCCCGACGACATCGAGCGTCTGCGCCACGCCCTGCCCGAACTGCCGCTCGCTAAAAAGCAGCGCTTGGTCGCGCAGTACGGCTTGCCCGCCGCCGACGCCGCCCAGATCGCCGGCGAGCGCGCCCTGGCCGACTACTTCGAAGCGGCCGTAAAGGACGCCAAAGACCCCAAAATCGTCGCCAACTGGCTGCTCGGCGACCTGACCCGTTTGGCGAACGCGGCCGGCGTTCCCGTGTACGCATCGCCCGTGCCGCCCGCGAACCTGGCCGAGCTCGTTGCTCTGATCAACAGCGGCGCGATTACCGGCAAGATCGCCAAAGCCGTAATCGAGGCGATGTTCACGGGTGGGAAAACGGCTGCTCAGGTAATTGCGGAGCAGGGCTTGAGCGTTCAGGGCGCGGGCGAGGTGGCCGACATCGTGGAAAAAATCGTCGCCGCAAACCCGGACGTGGTTGCCAAAATCAAGGCCGGAGCGGACAAAAGCATCGGCTTCCTGGTCGGCCAGGTGATGCGGGAGGCAAAGGGCCGCGCCAAGCCCGACGACGTGAACCGTTTGCTCAAGGAAGCCCTCGACCGGGCGCAGTAAACAAGGATAAGATCATGAACTACTTTCCGCGTTCTCGCTCCGGCATGCCGCCGGCCGCGATTGTTCTGCCGCTGCTGCTTCTCGCCGCCGGCTTCCTTCTCCTCGCCCCGAAGATGGTCCGGGCGCAGACGAACGGCGCGGCGCAAAAATTGGGCGTCTTGCTTACGCCGCCGGCCGGGTATCGCGCGATGGACCCGTCTGCGGCGCCCCCGGCCGCGCGGGCGGCGATGCGGGGCGCGGCCGTGTTTTTCGTCGGTCCGATCACGAACAAGTTTGCCACGAACGTGAATCTGGTCGTGCAGCCGTCCGGCGGCCAGAAAACCCTCCCGGCCGACCTGCCGGCCCAACTCGAAGCAAGCATGCGCACCCAGATGCCCAGCTACAAGGCGCTGGGAAGCGGCCGGCTGACGGTCGGCGGGCTTAGCGCGGTGCGGGTGGACGGCGCGCTCAATCAGCTGCCCGCGAACACGGCCGTGCGGAACCGGCAAATCTTCGTGGTGCGCGGCGACCGCGTGTACGTGTTCACGTTCTCATCGGCCTCCGCCGCGTTCGCGCGCGACGTTCCCGCCTTCGACCAAATGATGCGCGCGATGCGCTGGACGAAATAGAACGCGCGTCCGATACTTTTCCTGAGCCTCATGACAAAAACAGATGCGCCGCTCGCTCCAAGCCGCACCAGCGACACGCGGGCCGTACCCGGCCGCCTTCGCTTGCACTACCTGGACGGTATGCGCGGCTTAGCGTCGCTTTATGTCGTTCTTCACCACGTTCTGATGGAGACCATTCAGGGGCCGGAGAGCCGTCTGGCGACGGAGGCGTTTCCCGGTCTGTTTTTTTTGATGCATGGGGAAATCGCCGTGGCGGTGTTTATCGTTTTGTCCGGCTATTGCCTGATGCTTCCCCTCGCCGCTTCGGGACGCCCAGGCGGTGAGGGAAACCCGGCGACCAGCACGATGGCGCGCGCGTCCGTTACCCGTTTTATGGCCCGGCGTGCCCGGCGCATTTTGCCGCCCTACTACGCGGCGCTGGGGTTGACGCTTGCATTGGTATGGCTGACCCCTTCTTTGCAGCAGCCGCGCGGCGTGCGCTGGGATGCGGCGTTGCCGGCTCTAACGCCGGGTCCGATCTGGTCGCACCTTGCGCTTTTGCACAACTGGAATCCGGCGTGGATCGGGACGATCAACCCGCCCATGTGGAGCGTGGCGGTTGAATGGCAAATCTACTTTCTGTTTCCGCTCCTGCTAGCGCCGCTGTGGAAGCGCGGGGGGCTGATGCCGCTCGTGCTTGCCGGCTTGACGCTGGGGCTATGTCCGCTCATTTTGTTCCGCGCGACAAGCGGGCTTCGCTGGACCTGCCCGTGGTACGTCAGCCTTTTTGCCTTCGGCATGGCGGCGGCGGCGCTAAGTTTTGCCCGACGGGATTCAAATGGCTCAGCGGCTGAGCCGTTCTGGGAACGAACGACTTGGTGGGGCTTGCTGGCTTGCCTGCTGCTCGCGGGTCCAGCGGCGGCGGTTACGCTGGGCAGCCTTGCCCCCCGTTTGCCTCGCATTCCCGGTGACCTTCTGCTGGGCGCGGGAACTGCTTGTTTGCTCATTTACTGCACCCGCCGGCGCCTGGCGGCAGGCGAGAATAAACACGCGGGAGGGTTGCTGCTGCGCTTCTTTGAAGCGCCCTTGTTGGTGAAAGTCGGCGTTTTTTCCTACAGCCTTTATCTGCTCCATTTCCCCGTGCTGTCTGCGCTCCATCTTCTGCTGGAGCCGCTCCACCTATCACTGGGCCAGACACTGCTAACCTTGATGGTGGGCGGCGTTGCCGTTTCGCTGTTGCTTGCCTACGGATTCCACTGCCTGTTTGAGCGGCCGTTTTTGAACGCCCCCGCTTCCAAGCGCTCCGCGCGAGAGCCGACCGCCACCACGCCGGCCGCCTGATACGGCAACGCGGCTTTATTGCGGCTTCGGTTCGGGTTTCAGGAGAGTGGCCCAGGTTACGTGGCCGCGCTGGGCAGCCCAGGTAAGCGCGGCCCGGCTGTGCGGTTCGGTCATGTCCACGCGCGCGCCCGCGTCCAGGAGAATCTGAAGAACGCCCGCGTGGCCGCCGGTCGCGGCGAGCGTCAGAGCCGACAGGCCGTCGTGGTTCGCGGCGTCCTTGTCCGCTCCGCGTTCGAGCAGCAGGCGGGCCAGGTTTTCGCTGCCGGCCTCGGCCGCGTGCATCAAGGGGGTCGTGCCGGCCGCGTCCGGCGTGCTGACGCCGGCCGCGTCGTCGTGGTCGAGCAGAACGCGAACAACGGCCTCGCGGTTTTCGTGGACGGCCCAGTGGAGGGCGGTCCAGCCTTCGGCGTCGGGCCGGGCCGGGTCCGCGCCGCGCCCGAGCAGACTTTTTACCAGGCTGGTTTCCCCGATGCGCGCGGCAAGCAGCAGCGGCGTCACGCCGTCCTCATCGAGCGGCGCGTTGGGGTCGCGGCCGCCGTCGAGGGCGGCCTGAACGTAGGACGGGTCCTCGTTTTCCAGCGCCTGGACGAGCAGGGCGTATTCCTGAACATCGCCGGGTTCGGGGGATTGGGGCATGGTGCGAGGCTTCCTTTGCCGGTTTCAGTTGATCGCGCGGCCCCGTTTTTCCTGCTCCCCGCACGCGCGCGCCTACGCCATAATGGGACAGGAGAAAACGATGAACTTTGAATTTGATCACGCCGCCCAGGTCGTGCCCGACATCGCCGAAGCCGTTTCGTGGTACCGGCGCACGTTGCCCAACACGCGCGTGATTCACCAGGACGCGACCTGGGCCTTTATCGAGGCGGGCGGCGCGAAGATCGCCTTTGTCGTCAAGGACCAGCACCCCGGCCACCTCGCCTGGCGCGTGGACGATGCCACTTTGGAAGCCCTCGCCCGCGAACACGGCAAGGAAATCAAACCCCACCGCGACCGCACGCGCTCCTTTTACCTCGAAGCGCCCGGCGGCCAAGCCATCGAAATCATCTGCACCGACGACGCGACCTGGCTCGAAAAAGACCCGACGCGCTCTTCCGCCAGCGGCCCAACAGAGTAGACTTTTCTGCTTTACGCTTCCGCGAAGAAGTCAGAATCAACCCGCTTGACCTCGTAGCGTTCCACCAGACTGACGCCCAGGTTGTGTTCGATCATCAGCCGGGCGAGTTCGACGCCGTCCACGAGCGAGATTTTGAAGTTGGGCACGAAGCGCGCGAACTCCCTGGCCTCCTGGCTGAACGTGGACGTGGTGATAAACACGCCCTTGCTGGCTCCCTGCCCGGAAAGCGCGCCGATAAATCGCTGAATCTCCGGCCGCCCGACCGTGCCGTCGGTCCAGCGCTTGGCCTGAAGGTAAATCTTTTCCAGCCCCAGTTTGTCCTGGTTAATCACGCCGTCCACGCCGCCGTCGCCGGACTTGCCGAGCGTCTGGCCCGCATCGTCGGCCGTCCCGCCATAGCCCAGACGCAGCATGAGTTTGACGATCAGTTGCTCGAAAAACACGGGCGGCATTGCCTTGACGCGTTCCAACAAGTCTTGGGCGAGCGCAGAGTTCAGGGCCGCGTAGGCTGTGCCCATCGCCTCTTCCGGTGTCATGGTTGTTGCCGCAACCAGGGCCGCCGTCGTATCTACCGACGTAGACGGCTGTGCGCCATCAGAAACCGTGGCGGGCTTGCGCCGTATCTTGAAGTCGGCAAACTCCGGGAACTGAAGCAGGTCCTCCGGCTTGATGATTTCCGGGGCCGATTTCAGGTATTCACGGCCTCGCTCGGTGAGCCTGTTAATGCCGCGCCCGGCACTCTCTACCAATTTGGCCTGACGCAGGTAGGTAAGCGCCCACTGCGTTCGATCGTACACGCGCGTGCAACGGCCGCTCGGTATCAAATCTTCTCGATCCTGTGCCGAAAGCCCAAATTGGTCGGCCAGCCTCTTTTCGATATCCCGCAGTTGCAGGCTCTGACCGTCAGCGAGCAGTACAAGCGCGGGACGGATGAAACGGTAAAACTCAGGAACGGGCATGTGGTCTCCTTCGGCGACGTGCTTAAACGTTTCAGAGGATGTGACCCAAAATCCTTGCTGACGCGGCTTTGTCGAGGGGTTCGTTGTTGTTGCCGCACTTGGGAGACTGGATGCAGGAAGGGCAGCCGCCGAGAACGTTCAGGCGATGCGCACTCTCATGCGCGCATCTTCAGGGGCAAACTCTTCCACCGAAATCCGAACTTCGACGCTGCGGCCCAGACGGTTGAGAATACGAAACAGCCGGTCGAGCGAGAAGCCGGCAAGCCGCCCGCGAAACAGGGCGGAAACTTTGGGCTGGTCCAGCCCGACCCGCTCAGCGACCTGCGCCTGCGTCCACCCCTTTTGCTCGACGAGCAGCCGAATCTGAACGGCGATCTGCGACTTGAGCAAACGCTCCTCCGCATCCGGCAGGCCCAGGTCCGCGAAGACGTTGCCGCTGCTTTCGCTGTACTCGACCGGTTCCGCGTGCTCAACAACTCCCCTGACTTCCTTCATGACGGCTCCTCGTCGCTGCGCCGCTTTTTCGTCTGCTCGGCGCGCGCTTCGTGCAGTTGCCTGGCCCACGCGAGACGGCTGCGTATTAACTCCAGGTCGGCAAGCGGCGTCTCCGCTCCCCGCTTCGACTTCTTTTGAAAAGCGTGGAGGACGTAAAGAACTCCCTCGAACTGAACCGTGTACACGGCGCGGTAGGTGTCCGTTTGGAAGTCCGAAACGATCTCCAACACGCTCGCACCGCCGAAGCCCGTCAGCGGTTTGGCCGACGCGGGCTTCAAACCGGATTGCGCTTCCATGAGCGCGTGCCCCGCTTCGTCCTTGACCGGCTCCGGGAATTTACGCAGGTCCTTGAGCGAGGAGCCGACCCAGACCACCGGCTTCAGCAGCGCAGGCTTTTTCATGCGCCTTTTTATACCAGATTTGGCCTAATACTTTGAACGGCATTACTTCGTCAGGATGTGGCCCAGAATCCTTGCGGCGGCGGCTTTGTCGAGGGGTTCGTTGTTGTTGCCGCACTTGGGGCTTTGGATGCAGGACGGGCAGCCGTCGTGGCAGGGGCATTCGTCCAGGAGGGTTTTTGTGGCCGTCAGCCAGTCGGCGATGACGCGAAAGCCGGTTTCGGCGATCCCGACGCCGCCGGGGTGGGCATCGTGGACGAAGATGGTGGGTGCGCCGACCTGCGGGTGAAACGGCGTGCTCACGCCGCCGATGTCGTTGCGGTCGCAAAGGGCGAAGAGGGGCAACAGGCCGATGGAGGCGTGTTCGACGGCGTGGACGCCCCCGGCAAGGTCGAGGTTCGCGCGGGCAAGGTCGTTCACCAGTTCGCTTGAAACCGGGTACCAGACGGCTTCGGTCTCGAAACGCTGAGAAGGCAGGTCCAGATCAAAGTTGCCCAAGACCTCGTCGGAGAAAAGTTGCTTTTGCCGGTAGCCGACCACCTGCGTGGTGACGACGACCTCGCCGAAGTAGGCGACATTGTTGCCGAACTCCTTGGAGGCGAGCGTTTGCTTGATCTCGATGAACGATTCGGTGCGCGGCTCGGTGAAGTAACTGGCCCTCGCGGGGCGAACGCGGGCGCGGTGGTTGAGCGTGTCCAGTTCCTCGACCACGTAACTTTCGCCCAGGTGCAAATAAACCGCGCCGGGGTGCAGCGTTTCGTAGGCGCGCGCCTCCTCGACCGTCCCCAGCACAGTTCCGCCCCGGCTTTCGTCCAGGATCACGTACTGGTTCGCGGACGCGGAGCGGATGTTCATGCGGGCGGCCGGGTAGTCGCCGCCGGTGTAAACAAAGCGGTCGCCGCGCGACGACAGGTCGCCGTCCTCGCACAACCGGCGAACGAGGTAAGCGGCCTTTTCGCCGCCGAAGAGATCGAAATCGTCGTCGGTGAGCGGGCGCTCGTAGGCGGCGCACAGCAGGTGGCCGGACAAAATGTGGCGGTTGGTCGGGTCGAGGGCGGCGTGCTCGTGCGACTTACCAAAAAAATAGTCGGGTTTGCGCATCAGGAACTGGTCGAGCGGGTTGTCTTGCGCGACGAGCACGGCGAGCGATTCACCCTGACGCCGCCCGGCCCGGCCCGCCTGCTGCCAGGTGCTGGCGATGGTTCCCGGATAGCCGGTCAGCACGCAGGCGTCCACGCCGCCGATGTCCACGCCGAGTTCGAGCGCGTTGGTCGCGGTTACGCCGGTAAGGTCGCCGCTAAAAAGACGCCGCTCGATTTCGCGCCGCTGGGCGGGCGTGTAGCCCGCCCGGTAACTGATGATCTTGCCTGCCAACTCCGGGCGCGTCGTGCGCTCGAAGGCCGCCCGCGAATAGGCGAGCAACAGTTCGGCGCTTTTGCGCGCGCGCGTAAAGGCGATGGTGCGCACACCGTCGCCGACCAGCGTGGTGAAGAGCGTGGTCGCCTCGGCGTTGGAGGACCGGCGCGCGCCGGTCGCCGCGTCGTGGACGGGCGGGTTCCAGAAAACGAAGTGCTTTTTGCCGGTCGGCGCCCCGTCGCGCGACACGTTTTGGGCGTTCAGGCCGGTGAGCCGCCCGAAGAGTTCGCCCGGATTGGCGATGGTGGCCGAGCAGGCCAAAAACTGCGGCCGGGCGTCGTACATCATGCAAACGCGGCGCAGGCGGCGCAGAATGTTGGCGACGTGCGCGCCGAACACGCCCCGATAAACGTGCGCCTCGTCCAAGACGACGTAGCGCAGGTTGCGCAACAACGTCCCCCAGCCGGTGTGGTAGGGCAGAATGCCGACGTGGAGCATATCGGGATTAGTGATGACCACGCGGGCCGTTCGCTTGATGGCCGCCCGCTCCTCACGCGGCGTGTCGCCGTCGTAGGTCGCCGTCACCACGTCCGGGTACAGGTCGAGGCTTTCCAGTTTGCCACGCTGGTCCTGCGCCAACGCCTTTGTCGGGAACAGGTACAGAGCGCGCGCGCCTGGCTCCAGCAGCAGCGTTTCGAGAACGGGCGCGTTGTAGCACAGCGACTTACCCGATGCCGTCGCCGTCGTGACGATCAGGTGATGGCCCAGCCGCGCTAGGTCAATCGCCTGGGCCTGGTGCGCGTAAAGTTGGGTCAGCCCCTGCTTCGCCAGCGCGTTTTCGAGCCGTTCGGGAAGCGGAAAATCCAGGTCGGCGAACGCGGCCGGCCGCGCGGGAATCTCCTCGATGTGCGCGATCTGGTCCTTGTAGTCGGGCAGGCGGCGCAAACGGGCCAAAAAACGTTCGGGGTTCACACGCTCAGTATACGGCGCGGGGCGAACACCGCGTCAAACAAGCGGGGCGCACTCGCGCCGCTCACAGATTGCTGGTCAGGAACAGGCTGTTCGGGTCCTCGACGTAGCCGGCGAACGGCGCGCACGGTTGGAAGCCGAACTTGCGGTACAGGTTGTGCGCGGGGTCGAAGTACGCCATCGCGCCGGTCTCCAGGCTCAGACGTTGATAGCCGCGCCGCTTCGCTTCCGCGATGATGTGCGCGAGGAGCGCCGCCGCCCCCCCTTTTCGCAGATGCGCCCTGGCGGTCCGCATGGATTTTATCTCGGCGTGCCCGGCGTCGAGTTCCTTGAGCGCCCCGCAGCCGATCAATTCCGTCCCCTGCCACACGCTCCAAACGGTTACTTCGGGCTGGCGCAGCCCGTCGAGGTTCAGGGCGTGCCGGCTTTCCGGCGGGGAAGTCTCGACCATGTCCTGGAGATGCTCGGCCAGCAGGTCGGCAATTTCGGGTCCGCTCAGGTCATCCACCTTGATGTACATCGAAACCACCCCTTGATGTTTATGCGCCGAACGAGACCGTCTTCGTCGTATCGTAAGAGAACGAGTCGAGGGCCAGCGCGCTGAGTGACTGCCAATCGTCGAGTTCGCGCCGCAGTTCGTCGTTCATCGGCTCGCTCGTGAGCGGCACGAGCAGGATGCCGTTGCGCGTTTCGATGATGCGAACGGGCGTGTCCGGCCGCAGTTGATAGCGGTCGCGCACGGGGTCGGGGAGGGTGATTTTGCCGCCATCATCCACGGTAAGCGTTGCGTTCATGCGTCACGTTTCCTCGTAAAGGGTTTCACCGTCAGTACACGGCGCGGGACAAACATGGCGTCAACCAGCCAAATTCAGCCGGCAAGCGGCGGATGGCGTGGAACGAACCGCAACTTTTCAAAGCGGCCTGCCTCGCTTCCGATGAACCAGACCCGGTGCCTGGTCCAAACGGTGACGCCGCCGAATTCGGTGACTTCCACGGCTTCCAGTTCGTCGTCATCGTCATGAGCAAAAATGTCACGCTCGAAAATGATGGCCTTCATCCCCCACTCGTACTGTTCGGAACGAGGGTCCACCGCCCGGCTCGTGTCCAAACGTTCGGCAAGACTGCAAATACAGGCTGGCTTGGAGGGGTGAATGACAAAATTAACCCATTGCTTGAACAAAGGCATTCAGCCGTTTCCATTTTCGTGTTGCCTTCGCGCGTCAGCCGCCGAAGTTGCCGTTGTTGGGGAACAGGGCGCGCGGGGCGTTCGGGTAGCGGCGGCGGGCGTTTTCGAGCGCGCTGATGTCGGTGGCGAAGTCCCACGTCAGCACAACCCACGTTCCGTTCGGTTTGCGCCGCAGCAGGGCGGCAAGTTCGCCCCACAGGAATTGGCCGCCTAAATCCTTGCCGTCGGGCTTGCGGGCGTTGCCCTGGACCAGCGCCCAGCCGTTGATGACCTTGAGCGAGCCGATCATAAAGATGATGGGGCGGCCGACATGCTTCTGGACCGGTTTTCGCAGGGCGTCCAAGATCGCCTTGCGTTCGCGCGTGCCGGGCTTGGGCGTGTACGCTGCCGCCGGGCCGCCGCGCCCGCTCTTTTGCGCGGCGCGGCCGGGCGGCGCGAACGTTCCCGTCGTCACGGCAAGAAGGGCGGCGGCCAGCAGGGCCGCCGCCCAACGTCGCGTATCCATTACACGGAAACCAGACGGCCGTGATCGAGCACGGTTGGGAAGTGGTCGCCCTCAAGCGGTTCGCCGGGCTTGACGGTGATGTGGCGCTCGACGAGGTGGCCCTTTTCGGTCGGTTGGTAGCGCGTGTGGCCGGGCATGTAGTGGACGGCGATGGCCGGGCGCGGATTGTCGGTCGGGTTCGGCGGGGCGCCGTGCCAGGTCAGGCAGTGGTGGAAAACGACGCTGCCCGCCTTCACGGGCACGGGCACGACTTCGACCGTTTCGCCTTCGGGTACCTGAGCAGGGTCGTAATCGGGTCCCCAGGTGGTTTCGTCGCTGCCGACCGTGCCGTCGCCCTTGTACGCACCCCATTTATGGCTGCGCCGCACCATGCGCATGCAGCCGTTTTCAAGCGTGGCGTCTTCGAGCGCGACCCAGGCGGAAACCAGGTCGGCGGGTTGGATGACCGGCCAGTACGGGTGATCCTGGTGCCAGATCGTCGGGCCGCCGACTTTGGCCGGCTTCACCTGAACCTGATCGTGCCACACGCGAACGGTGTCCACGCCGCCCATCAGCTGCGCGACCATGCCGACGATGGCCGGGTTCGCCAGATGCCGCCGGAACGCCGGCTCGGCCTCCCAAATATTGACGACCTGGGTGACAACGCTGTTCGCGCCGCCGCCGATGTTGGCGATGCGCTCCGGCGTAGCCGCGCTGCCGCCGTTCATCACGCGGTCGAGTGCCTGACGTAGATCGTTCAGTTCGTCGTCGCTCAAAACGCGCTCGCCGTAGTTCAGGAAGCCGTTTTCGTGGAAAGATTGAATTTGCTCGTCGGTCAGTCGGTGTTCGTTCATCGTGTTTTCCTGCTCCCGAGCGCGGCGCGCGTGGATAGGGAAGCGCCGCGCTGCTCGCCCTTTACTGTTGCACGTTTGCAGCCCCGCGCCCTCCTTCCCCGGCCCGGAGCCGGCGGAACCCGCGCAGGCGACCGGGCACCTGCCCCTCGGCGACGACCAGGGCGCTGGAGCCGGCCAGCCCCGCCGCCCCGAGGCACTTGACGGTCCAGGCGTTGCAGTCGGACCAGAAGATGTAGCACTCGCGACCGGGATAGAACCGGCCGGCGCGCCCCGGTGCGTGGCGAAACGCGGCGACGCGCTCGCCGGACGGGGTGCGCGGCAGGGTGCGCTCCATCTTTGTGACCAGAGCACGCATCTGAGTGGCCGTCACCTGCCGAACGTACAGATTGTGCGTGCCGTTTTGCGGGTCGGGCAAACGTTCCCAGCCGTCCAGGTAGACGACCGACGCGGTGGGCAGGAAGACGGCGGCGAACAGGCTGTGCGGCCGGTAGTCCTGATCCTTGTAGAAGCGGCGATCCCCCCAGGAGTATTCCACGAGGGGCGCGTCTTCCTCGCCCGGCGGCCCCAGGCGCCAGCCATGCGGCTGCTCCACGAGGATGGAGGTGTGGTAGCCCCAGCCGGCCACGAACACCCGGAAGCGCGGGGCGGCGTCGTTTGGGGCGGGCGTGGCCGGCAGGCGCACCGGGCCGGCGGGCGGCGTGGCGACGGCCATGTAGAGCGGCGGCAGCCCGAACAGGGCGGCGAGAACGGCGAGCGCCCCGCGCCGTCGCCGCCGTCGCCGGCGCGGGTCCGGGTCGGGATGTTTCAAGGGGGCGGCGCGAGGTCCACGAAGCGGACACGCCGGTCGGGCAGCACTTCGGCCCGGAAAACACGCACGCGCACCTGGCCGGCCCCAAAGCGACCGAAGACCGCGCGCACGATGTCGGCCGCGTCGGTCTGCTGCTGCGCGGCGATTTGGGCCGGTGACAGGCGGGGGGTTTTGCGCGTGTAGTCGGCGCAGGTCGCGGGGGCCGGGCCGTCGGGGGGTGCGGGTCCGTGAAAGAGAAGAATCACTTCTTCGACGCCGTGGACTTCCACGAGAAACACGCACTCGCGCCGGAAGGCGTCCGAGCGCATAAACTCGAAGCCGCCCGACGCGAGGGCGCCCGGCCCGCCCGGCGCGTACAGCCGGTCGTAGTCGAGGATGCCCAGGTGATTTTGAAGGAAATCGTCCGAAGCTTCCTGGAGCCGCCCGTCCGAGCAGGCGACGACGAGCACGTGGGGCCGCTCCTCGCTCCAACGGCGCTCGCTGAGGTAAACGGGCGGCGCGGGCGTCATCGGGTGGCCGTCGCGCGGCCGGGAGGGGCGAATTTGCGGGCCGCCTCATCAAGCACGAGGACCCAATCGTTGCGGGTCGGGGGGACGAATTCACGCGTTCCCGTAGCGGGCAGCGTTCCGATCTTCGCCGCCCGGCCCGTGCGTGGATCGAACCAGGACGCGACCAGGTTCGGCCCGGCCAATTTGTCCAGATGGACGGTGAACGGCAGGCCGCCCGCCGTGTACACAAAGGCGTAGGTGCCGTCGCTCGCGCGGGTGGACTGGACGTGGTTCGGGCCGCTTCCTTCGGGCGTGGCGAGCAGCGACTGGTCAGGCACGCGCAAAAGGAACGGACGCGATTCGAGCAGGGCGCGGGCGTGCCGCACCTGGGACGCGCCAGGAAGATCAAGGGCGCGGTCCCACGGCTGATGACAGCCGCCCGTGAAAACCGGCAGGCCCGGCCGCCAGAACAGGCACACGTCAATCGAGCCGTAGGTATGCCCGTGCGCGCCCGCGAACAAGGCCCAGTACGCCCCTTTGCGAACGTCCCAGGCGTCGAAGCGGCCGTTTTCTTCCTTCCAGCCGACCGCGTGATCCTCGTAGGGCGGCTCGGCGTCCAGGCAGGGCTTGGCCGGCGCGTTGCGGGCGTAATCTTTGGCGACCATCGTCCAGTTTTCCACGTCGCGCCGGCCGTGGCTGGACTGGATCATGTTGAAGTCGAGCCACTTGTCGCCGTGGAACAGGTCGGCTGACGACCCACCACCCATCGGGTGAAAGGTGATCGGGTGCGCGCCGCCGCCGCCCGCCCGAAGGCCGGCGGCGATGGCCCGCCAGATGGCGACGTCGGTTTTGCCTGCCTCGCCCTCGGCCGGGGCGCGGTCGCCGCCGTTGATCCAAATGATGGGCTTGTTTTTGTAGCGGCGGCCCAGCCACTCGGCGTAGACGCGCGCGTTTTCGGGCGTGAAGATTTCCGGCCCCGTGCCCCACGCCTTGTGTACCTTGTCGCCCCACGAGGGCAGCATTCCGACGGTCAAGCCGAGCGCGCCGGCCCGGTCCACGATGAAGTCCACATGCTGCCAGTACGGCTCGTCGGGCTGGGCCGGATCGAGGTTCTTGAAAGGGACGTGCCCGTAGGCGTTCGGGACCGTCAAGCCGTCGAACTCGGCGAGCGCGACGGCCTGCACGACCGTGAAGCGTTTTTTGGCACGGTCGCGCAGGTACCTGTCCGCGTCCTCACGGGTGGTGCGGTGGAACAGCTCCCAGGCCGTGTCGCCGAGATAGAAAAACGGCGTTTTGCCATCGTCGGCACGTACGAGGAAGCGATGGTTGTCACTGACGCGGATGCGGTTCGTCACGCAAAAAACTCCTGCAAAGGTTTCGTTGCTATGTTCGACGGCAGGAACTGTTTCGCCTTCGCGCGCCCGAACCTACTTCGGCACGGGCACAGCGTACAGCGCATCCTTGTACACGAACGAGACGCGGCGGCCGTCGGGGGTCCAGCGCAGGGCGACGGGCCGGTCCTTGTTGCCGCGCAAACGGCGATCAAAGAATTGCACGGCTTGAAGCTGCTGAAGCCGGGCTGCCTGGGCGGCGGGGTTGTTCGCCCCATTGCCGCCGCGTGCCAGAACGACTTGTTTGGGCAGGGCAAGGCGCGGCAAGGCGAAAAAGCCGAGGGGCCGCAGGTCGGCGCCATCCACGCGGCTGACGTACAGGCCGATACCGCGAACGGGCGATTGAGCGGCCAGTCCGCTCGCGGGAAAGAAGCGGCGAGCGAGGGCGGCGAGCGGCGAGTACGTTTCGGTTTCCATGATCCAGGCGAGCCGGTCGCCGCCGGGCGACACGGCGACGTTCCCGGTGACGGTGCCGGCTGGGAGCCGCATCTTCGAGCGGCGCGGCGGCGCGATCCCATTCGCGTCAAAGGCAATCAAGGTAAGTTCGGGCGGCTGCGGGGCAGCGGGAGCCGGGGCCGCTCCGGGCGGGCGGACGATGGCAACAACCGCGTTCAGTGCGGGAGCGACGCTGAAGTCGGCGCTGCCGAAGCCCGTGAAAAGCAGGCCCGGTGTGCCGGTATCCAGACCAAGCACGCGCCCGTCCTTGAGAAACCCGGCCGCGCTTTTTGACGCACCATAGGGCAAACCCTTGAGTTCAACGGTTTGCGCGCCTTCAGGGTCGGCGAGCAGAAAGCGGGTTGCGACCAGCTTCATCGAGGCGGGCCGGCCTGCGAGGAAGCGATGTTCCAGCCACAGCCAGCCGTCGCTGCTTGGCAGCCACAGCGCGCGACCCAGGTGCGGGAAACGTTCGCCCTCGGACCGGCCCCAAACCACGCGCCGGCCCGAGCCGTCGAGCGTGACGGCCACGCGTTGGTAGCGGCGCTGCGGTTTGCCCGCCGGCTCCCGGAACAACAGCCAGCGGCCGTCGGGCGAAATTTGCGGATCGCTCATCGCGCCCAGGCCAGCGAACGCGGGAACGGCGGCGAGCGACGCTTCACGGCCCGTGCGTACGTCGCGGCGAAAAAAGCGGCACGTAGGAAGCGTTTTCTCGCGGCGCGCGAAAACGACCTCGTGGTCCGACAGCCACCGGTAGACGGGCTGATTGCCGTGCCACGAATTCGTGCTTTCCCAGCCTTGCGTGGCGGTGAGCCGGGTCGCCTGACCCAGCAGCGTCGGCTCGCCGCGCAGCAGGTAAGCGATTCCGAATCCAAAGGCGAGCAGCCCGGCGAGGAAGATAAGCGCGAGCAAATGCGCTCGCGGCAACCGTCGCTTGCGCGGCGGCGCGGCAGGCGGAGCCGGGGGAGCGGCGAAAACAGCGGCCCTCCTGAAGTGCGCGGAAGCCGTCACGGCGTGACGCCGTACACCAGAACCACGAAACTGTTCGGCGCCATGCTCGGCCGCCGCCGTCCGGCGGTGGGCGGGGCGAACTTCGCGCTCGCCAGGTAGATGCGGTGCGTGGTCGGGTCGAGCGCCATCGTGCGCGCGCCCCGTTCGGTCGGAACGGTTTCAACGGTGAACGTTCCCGTGCTGCCGGCATCCCGGAGCACGCTCAGCGTGCCGTCGCCGCCGTTGGAGGTGAAGGCAAGGCGGGTCTTCGGGTCCCAGGCGGCGGCGTCCGGGCCGTCGCCGATAACGGGCGTGGCGAGGAGTTTTCCGGTTTCCGCATCCACGACGGCGGCGTGACCGTTCCCGCAGGCGGCGAAAAGGCGGTGTGTTCTGGGGTCCAGGGCGAGGCCGGTCGGCTCCTCGGCGGGCGCGAGCGGCGTTCGCCGCACGACGGTGAGTTTTTTGGGATCAAACGTGACCAGTTCGCTGGTGTCCTCGACGTTGACGAAAATTCTGCCGCGCCCGTCGGAAACGCCGAATTCGGGCTTGCCGCCGAGCGCAATCGTGCCCACGACCTTGCCGGTCGCGGCGTCCAAAGCGGTCGCGTCGCGGCTGCCGGCATTGAAGGTGAACACGCGCCGGGTCGCCGGGTCGTACAAAATAGCGTCCGGACGCTGGCCGACCGTTACCTTTCCGATTTCCTTGAGCGTGCGGGTGTCGAAGATCGTGACCGCGTCGTCCGCTCCGTCGCTGACGAAGCCGCGCTTCAGGTCGAGCGCGAGCGCGACGCCGTGGCAGCCTTTGGTGTCCGGGATGTCGCCGATAACCTTGCCCGTGTCCGTACTGAGGACGAGGACGTGCGTGCCGCGCGTGACGAACAGGCGACGCCCGGCCGGGTCGCACGTCAGGTAATCCCAAAAGCCCTCACCGCCAACCGGGTAGCGCGCGATCTCGTGGTATTTTCCCGCCGCCGCCGGTTTCGCGGGCGGCGCGGCCCCCCCCGATAGCAAAGCCGCCCCGCTCCCCAAAAGCAGACACAACGCCGCCGCTGCCGGGCGGCGGCGGTTTCGCCGAAGCACGCCGTTGCCGAAAATTACGTTATTCTTGGAGAACATCAGGATGCTTTTTCCTCACGGGCATCTCTCGTTCGCGGCGTTTTGAAATTGTTCAGCGCGCGCCGGGGGCTTTCAAACGCGTCAACAAGCCGTCCAGGGCAGCGTGCTCCCGCTCGCCAGCGAAGGGATGCTCCGGATCAGGCCGCCCTGCTCCCATGCCCCCCATGCCCCCCATGTCGGACGCGGGGCGGCCCGCGCCGCCGCCGCTCATCACGGGCTGCCTGCCCATGCCGCCTGCGGGCATGCCGCCGCCTGACGGCCTGCCGCCGCCCGTGCCGCCCATCCCGCCGCCGCCGCCGCGCGCCGGCTGAAGGCTTTGCAAAGCCTGTTTTTGCGGTTCGGACAAAACTTTGTTGATGGAGGCGGCGTATTCCTCACACTCCTTGTCCGACAATTTGGCTGCCCCTTGGAGCCGCGTGAGCACGGGAAGCAAAGCCTGCTTTTGTCCTCCGGAAAGCCCCTGGTTTTGTACCTGCTCGACGGTGTTCAGGCTGCGCACGAGCCGCGTCAGCGTGGCCGAGGCGGAAGGCTGCTGCCCGCCACCCGCGCCGCCGCCCGCGCCCGCGCCGGGCATCCCGCCGCCGCCGCCCATGGGGGAGGAAGACGCCGGTCCCTGAGATTCATAGGATCGAAAATAATGGGTGTAGTAGCCGGCGACGCCGCCGACCATCAGGCTGATGATGGCCGAAGCGATTGCGGGCGAAACGGCCGGTCCCTTGTTGATCATGGAAAACATTCCTTTTTGCGCGCTACTTGAGGCGGGCAAGCCAATCCGACGTGTCGTGGTGCTCAGGGTAGCAGACCAAAGTGAAAAAGTTCTGAAGGCGGCCGCAGCCCCGCGCGCGCAACGCCATTAGTGAGTTGACGAAGGCCGCGCAAAAATCCTGCTCGCTGGCGCGGGCGGCCGGAACGTTCACGGACGGGCTGGTATTATCCAGAATGAGTGGGCCGCGTCTCGCGCACAACACAACCGCTGTAGGAGGCACTTGTGATGAGTAAACGTTTTGTCAGCCTGCTGTCCGCCGCCGCCGCTCTGGGCGCGGTGACAGCCGTCGCTGTGGCCGCCGGCGCGCAGGGACCGCCCGCATCAAGCCGGGCGGCCGTTCCGGTCAAAATTGACAAGCCCGCGCCCAACGTCAAATTGCGCGACGTGATTTCGGGCAAGGAAATCGCGCTCGCGCAGTACAAGGGCAAAAAGCCCGTGGTCGCCGTTTTCATCAGTTACAACTGCCTCACGACCTGGCGCTACGAAAAGCGTTTGGGTGAGTTCCAGCAGAAGTACGGCAAAAACGTCGTTTTGCTGGGCGTGCATAGCAATACCAACGAGACCGACGACGGCATCCGCAAGTACGCCGAGGCGCGCAACTTCGGCGCCCCCATCCTCGACGACAAGAAAAAGAACGAGATGGCCGGCTGGGTGGACGCCCGCAACACGCCCACTGTTCTGGTCATTGATAAAACAGGCGTGCTGCGCTATCAAGGCTCCTGGGACGACAATCCCGACGAGGCGGACGTGACCAAAACGTTCGCCGTGGACGCCGTGAAGTCAGTGTTGGCGAACAAGCCCGTCGCCGTGAAGTCGAACCGGCCTTTTGGATGAGGTATTTCCCGCGTGGCTAGTTCAGCCCGCTTGTGACCTCCTCCTCTGCGGATAAAACCGGGCGCGGGCGGCAATTGCCGCCCGCGCCCGGTTTGTTTTTTATTCTTGTGAAATCAACGCGCGAAACGGTCGGGACGGAGCGCGGCGATGTCGAGAGCCGGCGGCGTGCCTGAAAGCAGGTCGGCGACAAGCCGGCCCGTCACGGGCGCGAGGCTGACGCCCATCATGGCGTGGCCGGTCGCAACGCACAGGTTCGGATGACGTTTGAAGCGGCCGACGTAGGGCAGGCCGTCGGGCGAGCAAGGGCGAAAACCGCTCCACACGGGCAAGCCGGCGAAGTCGCCCGGCCCAAAGTCGGGAAAGTAGCGCGGAATGGATCGGAACATCCCGGCCACGCGCCGCCGGTTGACCGACAAATCAAGGCCACCGATTTCCATCGTGCCCGCGAAGCGCAGCGACTCGCCCATCGCTGGCGCGAGCATCGGCGTCACGGCGACGCGCGCCTCGGTCAGGATCGAGCAGATGCCGGGCCGGTTCTTGGGGCGCGGCAGCGTGACGCTGTAGCCCTTGCCGGCCTGCAAAAGAATATCCGCGCCCGGCAGGTCTCGAACGATGCGCGCCGACCACGCGCCGCCCGCCAAAACGTATTCGTCGGCCGAAAGGTCGCCGGCCGTCGTTCGCACCGCCACGATGTTTCCGTCCGTGCTGCTCGTGCGCCAGCCCGTCACCGGCGTGTTCCAGCAAAGCGTCGCGCCGTTTTTTTCCACTTCTCTGGTCAGCGCGGCGACGAACCGGGCGGGCGACAGGTGGCAGTCGTGGGAAAAATAAACGGCCCCGGCAATGTCGAGGCGCGGGCCGCCGGGGTCGAGGCGGGCGGCCTCTTCGGGCGTCAGCACGTCGGCGGACAGGCCGAGCGCGCGAGCCGTTTTCGCCAGTTCGGCTTCCTCGTGCAGCGCGCGCTCGGTTTTGCAAAGCATCAGCAGGCCGCGCCGGGTCAGGCCAAATTTGTCGCCCCATTCGTCGGCGAGTTCTTCAAACAAGCGGCGGCTTTGCAGGCTGAGGTCGCGCAGCAACGGGGCCGAGCGGGCGACGTGGGGCGCGTTCGCGGACCGGCAAAAGGCGGCTCCCCAGCGCAGCAGGCTGAGGGACGGCCGGGGACGCAGCGCGAACGGACCTTCCGGGTTGAGCAGCATTCGCAATCCCAGCCCGACCATGCCGGGCGCGGCCAGCGGCACAAAATGCGACGGCACGATCATGCCTGCGTTGCCCAGCGAGCAGTTATCCCGGTCCGGTCCGCCGCGTTCCACCAGTGTGACGCGGTGCCCGGCGCGCAGGGCGTAGTACGCGATGCTCAGCCCGATCACTCCGCCCCCGACAATGACGACGGATTTAGCCACGGTCAGCCCTCACCCCCCTGCCCCCTCTCCCGTCGCGGGGGAGGGGAAGGGGGTGGGGGCTGCCTCACCGAACCCCCCAGCAAAACGGGTCGGCCGCGTCGAGGAGCAGGGTCGCTTCGGCGGTCACGAAGGCACGCCCGGTGAGGGTGGGCAGAACGGTCCCGTTTTCGGCCGGCGCGACGGTTCCCTCGAAAATGCTGCCAATGACGCTTTCCTGCCGCCACACGTCGCCCGGCCTGATTTTGCCGTCGGCGAAAAGGCAGGCCATCTTCGCGCTCGTGCCCGTGCCGCAGGGCGAGCGGTCGTATGCCCCGCCGGGGCATAGCACGAAGTTACGGGCATTGACGTTCGGCGTGGGCGAGGGCGCGACGAGTTCGACGTGGTCCACGTCGGGGAAGCGTTCGTTGACCGCGCGGCGCACACGCGCGGCGAACTCGGTCAGCGCGGCGACGTTGGCAGCGGCGATCTCCTGGCCGTGATCGTCGCATAAAAAGAACCCGTTGCCGCCCCAGGCCACGTCGCCGGTCACGATCCCGTGGCCGGGAACGTCGAGGGCGACGCCTTTGGCCGTTCGGTAGCTGGGCACGTTGCGCACGGACACGCGGCCGTCCGGGTGCAGGCGCGCGTGTACCGTGCCCACGGGGGTTTCGACGCCGTGCTCGCCCGGCCCGATTTTGCCCAAGTGCGCGAGCGTGGCGATCAGCCCGATGGTTCCGTGGCCGCACATTCCCAGAAAACCGACGTTGTTGAAGAAAATGACCCCTGCGGTGTTTGCCGGATCGGCGGGCGCAACGAGCAGCGCGCCAACCAGCACGTCGGAGCCGCGCGGCTCGCACACGACCGCCGCGCGGAAGTCGTCGTGGCGGTCCCGGAAGACGGCCAAACGGTCAGAAAGCGACCCATCGCCCAAATCCGGCCCGCCGTCCAGGACGACGCGGGTCGGCTCGCCGCCCGTGTGCGAGTCAATCACGGAAACCCGCCGGGTCATGGTTCCCCTTCCTCCATAGCGACGATAGAATCAAAGGCGCTCGGCTCGCGCATGGTTACCTCGACCCTGTCCAGGTCCAACGGGGCATCGGCGGTCAGGACCTCGACGCCGGTTTGCGTCACCAAAACCGTGTCCTCGACGCGAATGTATAACTCTTCCTCCGGTACCCACATCTGCGGGTCCACGGTGAAGACCATGCCGGGCCGCAGCACCCCTTGCCAGTAGTTGCCGACATCGTGGACGGCCATGCCGACCGGGTGCGACAAACTGCCCTTGAACGCGAGCACGCGGCGCGCGGCGGCTTCGTAAACAGGCTTCGAGAAGGCAGTCTGTTCGAGTAATGGGGCCGCCACCGCGCTCGCCTCGTCGAAGACCTGTTCGGCGGTCGCGCCGGGCCGGATGCGGGCGAGCAGTTGCTCGTGGAACGCGACCATGAAGCCGTAAAGTTCGCGCTGAACGGGGTCGTATTTTCCGTTCACGGGCCACATTCGGCCGATGTCGCTGGTGTAGTAGTTCACGTCGGGCGCGGTGTCCATCAGCACCAGGTCGCCGTCATTGAGCGGGCCGTCGTTGGCGAAGTAGTGAATGTCCCAGATACGCTCGCTGCCCGACGGCAAAATGGCGCGGTAGCCTTCGCCGCGCGCGCCGGCCGCCTGATAAAGATACAGCGCGACGGCGTGCAAATCGTTTTCACGCAGGCCGGCCCGCGTTCGTTTCATCGCCTCGGTGACGGCGCGGGCCGAAAGTTTGCCCGCGCGACGCATCCGGCCGATTTCGTACTCGCTCTTGATGAGCCGCAGGTTATCCAGAACCGGCGACAAATCGCGCACGTCGAGGCGCGGAAAGCGGGTGCGGAGCAGGCCGGCCAGGTGGTGCTCGCGCGACGGTTGGCCATCCCACGGATCGTTCGCCATTTGCGCATTGGCCCACACGAGCGCGTCGCGGGCCGCGAACACGTTCTCAGCGGGCTGGTGCGGCGTGTACAAAACCGCTGCCGTCTTCAAGGCGTGGCCGAGCGCGGCGAGGGGCAGCACGGCGTCGAGGCCGTGGTCGTTATCGGCGGAAAGCGCGGCGGGGTCGGGAACGAACGCGGTCGCAGTCTGCGCGCCGCCATCGAGGAGCAGGTACGCGCCCGGAACCTCGACGGCGCAGCAATAATAAAACTCGTTCGTTTGCCGAAAAAGGGCGTACGCGCCGAGCGCGGGCGCCCCAGCCACGAGTGCGCCCGCGTTCGGGCCGATGGCCTCAAAAAGGCGGGCGCGGCGGGCGGCGAACTCGTTGGCGGGAAAATCGGTCGGCTGCTTCATCGGGTTCGTGGCTCCACGCCCAGCAGGTGGCGGACGAAGAAATCCATGCGCCGTCGCTTGCCGTACGGCGATTCGGCCGCGCCGTGGCCGGAGCGGGGCAGCACGAGCAGATCGAAGTCCTTGTCCGCGTCCGAAAGAGCCTGGACGACCTGGAAGGTGCAGGCCGGGTCCACGTTGTCGTCCATGCCGCCCACGACGAGCAGCAGTTTGCCGGAAAGGTTGCCGGCGTTCGTGGCATTGGAGTTTTTTTCATACTGCGGGCCGACGGGCCAACCCATCCATTGCTCGTTCCACCACTGCTTGTCCACGCGGTTATCGTGGCAGCCGCAGTCGGCGATGGCCGCTTTGTAGAAGTCGCCGTGAAAGAGCAGCGCGCCCAGCGCGCTCTGCCCGCCCGCCGAGCCGCCGTAGATGCCCACGCGCGACAAATCCAGAGACGGGTACTTTTGGCCCGCCGCCCGAATCCACGCGATCCGGTCGGGCAGGCCGGCGTCGGCGAGGTTCTTCCAGCAAACGTCGTGAAAGGCCCGCGAGCGCCAGTTCGTGCCCATGCCGTCTATTTGAACGACCACGAAGCCGAGTTCGGCGATCTGCTGCGGGTTGCCGTAAAAGGCGGAAAACGCTTTGGGCACGAACGCGCTTTGCGGCCCGGCGTAAATCTGCTCGATGACCGGGTATTTGCGCGCCGCCGGGTCGAAGTTCGTAGGCCGCCAGATCACGCCAAAAATGTCTGTTTTGCCGTCGCGCCCCTTGGCGAAAAATCGCTCCGGCGTCTGCCAACGGGTTGCCTGGAGAGCGGAAACGTCGGCGCGTTCCAGATCGAGCACGAGTTTGCCGTCGTCCGCGCTTCGCAATTCCGTGATGGGCGGCAGGTCCACGCGCGAAAACGTGTCTATGAAGAAACGGCCGTCGGGCGAGTAGGTAAGGACGTGCGTGCCGTCGCCGGGCGTGAAAACGATCAGACCCGTGCCGTCGAAGTTCACGCGGCAAAAGTGAACGTAATACGGGTCCTGGCCGGGAACGATGCCGCCGGCCCGAAAATAGAGTTGGCGCTTCGCTTCATCCACGCGGTCCACGCCGCGCACGACCCAGCCGCCCTTCGTGATCTGGTTTTTGACAACTTCAGCACGGGCGTCGTACAGGTACAGATGGTTCCAGCCGTCGCGCTCGGACATCCAGATCAGCTCGTGGGTGTCGTCCAAAAAGCGGACGAACTGCTTGCTGGAATAGTCAATGAACGTGTCGCTGGTTTCGTTCACCAACGTGGTCACGGCGCCGGTTTCTGCGTCCACGGCTATCACGCGCAATGCTTGATGGCCGCGCTGGTTGTAGACGAACGTGAAGCGGCGCGAATCGTCCGCCCAGCGCACGTCGCCCAGGCTCCACGGGTTTGGGAAAAGCGTTTCGGCGACCGACGTTTGCTTGCGCGTTGCTATGTCGAAGAGTTGGGGTCGGGGACGGGGCACGCGGTCGCCGGGCTTGGCGTAGTCGCGCGTGTGGAGGCGGGGCTGCAACTGATCCTTCGGCGCCTGCTCAACGAGATAAAGCGTGTGTTCCTCGCCCGGCTCGGTGCGCAGCGCAGCGATCTTGCGGCTGTCCGGCGACCAGAAAACCGTGTCGCGGTCGTAACTGTCCGTCGCCTTCCCGTCCTGGCTTAAAGCAAAGGGCAACCCGCTTCCGGTCACGGGCCGCAGCCAAAGGTTGTTGTTTTGGACGAACGCGACCCATTTCCCATCCGGGGACCGCACGCCGCCTTCGTCTTTTTCGACCGGCGGCGCGGCGGCAATCTTGCCGTCAATAATTGCCGTGGCCGGCTCGTCGGTCGCCTCGAAAACGCCGAGCGGCTTGCCGTCCATGGTTTCGACCTGCCAGACGTGGCCGCCGAAGGTGTGCATTTCGCGTGACCCGCCCGGCGGGATTATTGCGTACGGGTGACGCTCGCCGGCCGTATCGAGCCAGTACAGGGCCGCGTCGCCGCCGGTTTGGTTGACGAAGGTGAGCGTGGTTTCCTCGCCGGTGCGCCGCGACGGGCGCGCTTGCGCGTGGGCGGGCAGGGAGCGTGTGGGGCTTTCAACGCCCGTCGCTTCCCGCAGTTCGTAGGTTTGCAGGTCGCCGCGCCAGGATTTGCCCGCCGCGCCGAAAACGAGGTCGCCATTCGTTTCAAAGCGGAGCCACGCGATTGGAAGGCGGTCAGCCTCCACGGGCCGGGCGAGCGTTTTCGACAAAGCGGCGGCGAGGCGCGCATGGTCGAAGGCCGATGCCCGCGTGGCGCGAACGGCGTCCACGAGGACAAATTCTCGTTTTCCGTCCGCGAGATCGTTGCGATACCAGAAGCGTTCGTTGCCGGGCAGCCAGTGCGGGTCTATTTTGGCGCGGAAAACCGTGCCCCGCGTTCGTTCGGCCAGTTTGTCCGCGCGCTCGTAGTCGGCCTTCGTGCCCTGCGCAAAGGCGAGGGCGGGAAGAACCGCGAGCAGCAGGAGGGCGAGCGCGGCTTTCATGGGCGAGCCGCAATTTCCGGGCGGGTATCGAGGGCGGCGCGAATCACAGATAGGGTTTCGTCGCGCTCGGTTCCCGCGAGCGGCAGGCGCGGGGCGCGCACCCATTCGGTTCCCAGGCCGGTTTCGCGCAACGCCAGTTTGATCTTCTGGACGAAGTGCGGGCCGATGTCGAGGTGCAGCAGCGGCATGTACCAGCGGTACAGTGCGCGGGACGCTCCCCACTGCCCGCTTGTCGCCAGGTCCCAAAGCCGTTGATTTTCGGCGGGAAAGGCCAGCCCGACGCCGGCCACCCAGCCGACCGCGCCCAGCAGAACGCTTTCAAGAGCCAGATCGTCCACACCGGTGAACAGCGCGTAACGGTCGCCGACGGTGTTAATCAGATCGGTCAGGCGGCGCGTGTCCGCCGACGATTCCTTGATGGCGACCAGGTTGGGCACGTCGGCGAGCTGGGCGAACATCTGCGGCGAAACGTCAATGCGGTACGCGACCGGATTGTTGTAAACCATGATCGGCAACCCGGTCGCGCCCGCGACGGCCCGAAAGTGCGCGGCGGTTTCGCGCTCGTCGGCGGGGTAGACCATCGCGGGCAGCGCCATCAGGCCGTCCGCGCCCAGGGTTTCCATTTCGCGCGCGTACTCGCAGGCGGCCCGCGTGCTGTTTTCGGCCACCCCCGACAGCACCGGCACGCGGCCATTCACGGTTTCGAGGGCAACGCGCATCACCTGCCGCTTTTCGTCGGGCGCGAGCGCCTGGTTTTCGCCGAGCGAGCCGAGCATGACCAGGCCGGACACGCCCGAATCGAGCAGAACGCCGATGTGCCGAGCGGTCGCGTCAAGGTCCAGGCTCTCGTCGGGCTTCATCTGCGTGGTGACGGCGGGGAAGACGCCCCGCCAATTCGTCGTCATGGTTCGCGCGCGGTCCTTTGTCTGAAGTTCTGTTCGCGCCGCCAAACTTCCTTTTGCGTGCGCGCGCTTCCCACCCCGCGCGCGGTTCGTCATAATGGGAGAATGAACGTCATCTCGTGTCCGCGAGTTGGAGACCCTCGCATTTATGCGTAGGGAGGAAAACTCGCTTCCCCTTTCCGAAGGGGACGAATCCCCCTTCTGTTTCAATACTTGATAAACGTGATACAATCCAAGCGTGAAGTTGACCGCGCAAGTGAAGTTGGTTGTAACGGCGGAACAGGCCGAAGCCCTTAAAGAAACGCTTCGTGTCGCTAATGCCGCTTGCGACACTATTAGCCAATGGGCGTGGAACAACCACTCCTTCAAGCAGTACGACCTTCACAAAGCGACGTACAAAACCATTCGGGAGATTTTTCCCCTCACCGCGCAGGTCGTTGTTCGTTGCAACGCTAAAGTCGCCGACGCCTATAAACTCGATAAGGCGACGAAGCGCGTTTTTAAGCCAACGGGCGCAATCGCCTACGATGACCGTATCTTGCGCTGGCAGGTGGCGAAGTCTTGCGTATCCATATGGACGGTGAAGGGACGAATGACGATTCCCTTCGTCTGTGGCGACCGTCAACGCTCCCTGCTTGCCACCCAGCAGGGAGAGACTGACCTGTGCTGTCTTGGTGGCGTTTGGTTCCTCAACGCCACCTGCAACGTGGAAGAACCCCCTACCGCCGATATGTCGAACGGTGTTCTCGGCATTGACATGGGCATCGTTGAACTTGCCTCTGATAGTGAAGGGCGGCAGTACAGCGGGGCATCTATCAAAGCCTATCGCCGCAAACTTCGCGCCCTCCGCGCCGGTCTGCAAAAGTGCGGCAGTAAGTCGGCGAAACGACACTTGAAATGGGCTGCGCTTCGCGGTTCTCGGTATACCAAATGGCTGAATCACAATATCAGCCGACAGATTGTGCAAAATGCACTCCTTTCTCGAAAGGCAATCGCGGTTGAAACCCTCACGGGTATCAGAACGCGGGCTTCGGCTTTTAACCGAGAAATGCGCTGGCAGATGGGGAATTGGGCTTTTGACCAGTTAAAGCAGTTCGTCGCGTACAAGGCGAAGGCGGCAGGCGTAGCAACGATTTTCGTTGACCCGCGCAACACGTCTCGTACCTGCTCTGCTTGTGGCTACTGCGACAAGGCTAATCGTAAGTCTCAATCCAATTTCCTCTGCTTAGAATGTGGTTTCCAAGCCAATGCGGACGAAAATGCGGCAACGAATATCGCCCGCAAAGGTTTGGAAGCACGGGGTTCTGTAACTAACCCTAAAGTCGGGGCGACGGTTTAACCTGCCGCTACTGTCAAAGCCCCCGCATTTATGCGTGGGGATAAGTTACCGGTGATCTGGCAAAGTCGGTCCGGGACGCGGGTCTGGTCTTCGGCCTGTCGTCGCATCGGGCCGAGCACTGGTGGTTCTTCGACGCCGGCCGCACGTTCGAATCCGACGTGAACGACGAACGTTTCGCGGGCTTGTACGGTCCGGCCGAGAACGAAAAGTCCGAACCCGACGCGGCCTTTCTGGACGACTGGCTCGCCCGGACGTGCGAGGTGGTGGACAAGTACCGGCCGCAGCTCGTCTGGTTCGACTGGTGGATCGAGCAGCCCGTTTTCCAGCCATACCTTCAGCGGTTCGCCGCCTTTTACTACAACCGGGGGGCCGATTGGAAAAAAGGCGTCGCCATCAACTACAAGAACGAGGCGTTTCCGCCGAACGCGGCCGTGTTCGATGTCGAGCGCGGGCAGCTGGCCGGCATCCGGCCCACGTTCTGGCAAACGGACACGTCGGTTTCCAAGAACTCGTGGGGCTACGTTGCGAACCAGGATTACCGCACGCCCGGTTCGCTGATCGGCGACCTGGTGGACATCGTGAGCAAAAACGGCGCGCTCCTGCTCAACGTCGGCCCGCGCCCCGACGCAACGATCCCCGAACCGGAGCAGGAACTGTTGCGCGCCATCGGCCGCTGGCTGGCTGTCAACGGCGAGGCCATCTACAACACGCGCCCGTGGACCACGTTCGGCGAAGGCCCGACCGAGGTTGTCGAGGGGTCGTTCAGCGACACGAAGCGGCAAGAATTTACCGGCCAGGACATCCGCTTCACCCGAAACGGCGACGCGCTGTACGCCATTCTGCTCGCGTGGCCGGACGGCGATCAGGTCACGATTACGTCGCTCGGCGCAAGCGTGGCCGGCGAGATAACGAACGTTTCCCTGCTCGGCCACGACGGCGGCGCGCTCGAATGGTCGCGCGACGACGCGGGTCTGACGGTTCGCCTGCCCGCCGCGAAGCCGTGCGAACACGCCTTCGCTCTCCAAATTTCCGGCCTCGCGCTGGAGGAAGCCGCCTGATGAAAGTCTGGAAACAAAAAACGCTCGCGTTGCTTTTGCCCACGCTGCTCGCGCCGGCGCTCGGAACCGGTTCCTGCCGCGCCCAAACGCCGCCCGTGAAACCGGTCCCCGTCGTGGTCGAAAAAACGGCCGACAGGTACCGCTTGCTGCGCGGCGGCAAACCCTACTTCGTCAAGGGCGGCGGCGGCAGTCGTTTTCTGGACAGCATGGCCAAAGCCGGCGCGAACTCGGTGCGCACCTGGGGCGACGAGGAAGCCGCTCGCGCCCTGCCGGAGGCGCAAAAACGCGGCCTGAGCGTGTGCTTCGGTCTGTGGATGGGCCACGAACGCCACGGCTTCGACTACGCGGACGAAAAGGCCGTCGCCGCGCAACGCGAAAAGTTCCGGCCGATTATTGAAAAATACAAAAACGACCCGGCCCTGCTCGTGTGGCAGATCGGCAACGAGATGGAGGGCGACGGCAAAAACCCGCGCGTCTGGAAAGCCGTCAACGACGTGGCGAAGATGATCCACGCCATTGATCCGAACCACCCGACCCTAACCGTCATCGCCGAGATCGGCGGCGACAAGATCAAGAACTTCAAGGCGCTTTGCCCCGACGTGAACATTTTGGGCGTCAATGCCTACGGCGGCATGGGGTCGCTCGCCTCGCGGCTGGAAGAGCAGGGTTACGACGGCCCGTTCCTCGTGACCGAATGGGGCGCGCTCGGCCCGTGGGAGGGCGGCAACGCGCCGTGGGGCGCACCCATCGAGATGACCAGCCACGAGAAAGCCGAGTTCGCCCTGGGCAACTATTACCGCACCGTGGCCGCCCATGAGGACCGCTGTTTGGGCAGTTACGTTTTCGTGTGGGGCCAGAAGCAGGAGCGCACCGACACCTGGTTCGGGCTGCTGCTCAAAACCGGCGAGCGCACCGAACTCGCCGATGCCGTCAGCCGCGCGTGGACCGGGCGCAACCCCGCCAACCGCGCCCCCGTGTTGTACCGTTTGGAAAGCGAGGATGCTTATCTGAAAAAGGTCGCCCCCGGCGCGCGCCTGTCCGCCCGCGCCGTCGCCCGCGACCCCAACGGCGATGTTTTAACGGCCCGCTGGGTCGTGCGGGCGGAAACCAGCGACGCCAAAGGCGGCGGCGACGCCGAAGCCGCCCCGCCCGACATTCCCGGCGCAATCACAAAAACCGACGGCCTGACCGCCGAGTTCGTCGCCCCTTCCAAGCCCGGTCCGTACCGTCTTTTCGTCTACCTGACCGACAACAAAGGCGGCGCGGCCACCGCCAACATTCCCTTCTTCGTGGAGGAGCGTTAACGATGAACCGACGCCGCTTCGCCGAGCGCCTTCTCACGTCGGCCCCGCTGCTGGGAGCGACGCTGCTGGCAAGCAATTCCGCCCGCGCCGAGCCGCAGCAACCGCGCGTTGCTTCCCCGGCCAAACTGACGCTGCTGCACGTGCGCGCCGCCGATGTCGCCGATGCGCTCGGCGGCTCCGTGGTAGACGGCAGCGCGAACGCGCCCGCGTCCGTTTGGGGAAAAGAAAAAGCAACCCAACTGCTTCCCGAAGGCATCACTTCGATACTCGCGTACAACCGCGACAACAGCCTGCTCGTTCAGTTCGACGACCCGGCTGCCCTCACGGCCTTTCGGAACGTGATCCGGCTGCTGGACGTTGCGGCGCGCTTGGTCGAGGTGCGCGTGGTAGCCGAGGCGCTGGTGCGGGACGGCGGGCGCGGCGGCAAAACCACGCGGGTCGAACTGCGCACAATCACGTTAGGCGGACAGGGTGCGCGCGCCTCGTCTACGCAATCAGAGGAGAGGAAAGTGGCGGGCGGCATCGTCCACGCGGCCGCGCCGCGCATCACCGCCTTCGAGTGGTACGTCGCGCCGGACGTAATGGAGAATGCGAACGCTTCCTTGCTGCGCGTCACGGCCAGGGGCAGCGTTACCGTGGCCTGGCAAAAGCCGGGAACGAAGGCGAAAACTGAACCAGTCCGCGTTCAGCACTTTTTCGACGGCACGACGCAAACCCGGTCTGGAATCGCCGCCGTCGTCAGCCGCGCCACCCTCCCGCTCGGCGACACGGGGGCCACCGCCGAGATTAACCTGACGCTCACGCCCCGCCTGCTGACCGGAGCGGCGACATCCCGACCGTCGCCAAACGAGCAGCCGACCTGAAAAAGGAAACCCGCCAATGAAACGCAACTATCGAACGCTTTGGCCGGCGACGCTCTGCGTCACCGTCGCCGCTATCCTCGTGTGCTGCGTGTTGGTCCGGCCCGTTCGCGCGGCGCAGCAGACCGGCTCGCCCCCACCGGCCGCTGTCAGTCCACTCGAATGGTGGAACGGGTTCAAAACCTTTCCACGGTTCGTGCGAGCGGCCGACATTGCGCATGCCCTGGGCGGCACGGTTTTAGACCCCACGCCGGAGCAGCGACAGCAGCGCGCCGCCGGGGAAATTCCCCGTCCGGGGGAAGGCGGTCCGGGGTCGGTCCTGCTGCCTGCGGGAATCACGGCGCTGCTGGCCTACAACAAGGATAACAGCCTGTTCGTTCTATACGACGATCCAGCCGCCGCGAACGGCTTGAAAAAACTGCTGACCCTGTTGGACGTGAAGCCTCGGCGCGTCGCCGTGCGGGTGGAGACGCTGCTGGTGATCCGGGACGCGGCGGGACGTGAGCTGCGCCGCCTTCCCCTCCTGATGAGCGGGGAAACGCCGGACGGCCAGGAAGGCCAGTTAACAACCACGCTGGGCCGCGCCATCGGGGGCGGCGTGGCTGCTGCCACAGACGATGCGCCCACGGGGCAAAACGCCTGGCCTCGAAGCGGCAACTGCTTTTTGCGCGTCACTCCCCGCGTCAACGCCGACGGAACCATCGCGCTGCGCGTGAACGGGAACGTGGAGTTCGAGTGGCGTGCCGCCGCCCCACCAGTGGCGGCCACGAACACGCAAAAAACGGGCGCGACCGACGCAGCAGCGGCGCGCGATCCGCTTCGCATTTCCCACACCTTCAACAGCGTGAGCGAAGCGGCGGACGGACGAGCGGCAACCCTGATGCGCTCCGCATCGCCGTTCGGAACAGGCACGGCCGAGATCACGATAACGCTCACGCCGCACTTGCTCGCGGAGCCGCAGGGCAGGACGGGACTTCGCGGCCAAAGCAGCAGCGGCCAAAGCAGCGGCGCTCAAACCGAGGCGCGGTAGCCCCAGGCGGCGCGGGCGGCGTCGCCCAGATCGTGATCGGTGAGCAAGGCGTGCAACCGCTCCAGGCCGCGCTTTTGCAGCCGGGAAACGTGCATCTGCGACAGGTTCATGCGCTGCGCGATGCGCGACTGGCTCAATTCGTCGAAAAAGCGCAGGCGCAAAATTTCGCGCTCCCGCTCGTTCAGGGCGGCGAACGCGGCGCGCAGGCCGCCGAACGTTTCCAGGTCGTGCAGCGCGCCGTCCGCCTGACCTACCATCTCGGCCAGGTTGAACGTGCCCGTGAGCGTCGGGCTGGATTCCAGCGAAACCAGGCTCGCGGCGATTTCGGCCGATTCGAGTGCTTGGAGGGTTTCTTCCTCGCTCGCCCCCAAACGAGCCGCCACCTCAGACACGCTGGGACTACGATCCAACTCCTGCGTCAACTGCTGGCTGGCACGACGAGCCGCTTGGTGCAACTCCTGCAGCCAGCGCGGCACCTTGATGCCGGGCGTCTTGTCCCGAAAGTGACGCTTGATCTCGCCCAGGATCGTGGGGGTCGCGTAGGTGGAAAAGCGTGTTCCCTGGTCGGGGTTGTAGCGGTCCAGCGCGTTGATGAGTCCGATGTTTCCGACCTGCACCAGGTCATCCAGGGTCTCGCCGTTGTTGAGGAAGCGGGCGGCGAGGCTTTTGACCAGCCCCTGATGGTTCAGGATAAGGGCGTCCCGCAGTTCGGAATCGCGCGTTTGGGTAAAGGTTCGGATCAAACCCTCCCGCAGTTCCGGGGCGGGGGTTGACGGCAGCCGCGAGACCGCTTTTTTCTTGTTCGCTTCTTGTCGCGCTGCTGCTGCCATTTGGTATGTGTTCTTTTCCGGCTGCGCCGCGCTACGGAAGCCGGGCCGAGCGCGGCTGTTCTCGTTTTACCAGCACAAATTATATCTATAAACACCTACGCCCGGATACGTTCCAAAACAGGTATTTTTAGAAGCATCGCGGCGGCAACGGTCCGAAAACCAGGAAGTCAACGAGGCGGCCCGCCCGCACGTTATAATAAAAAAGTGAACGTGCTTGGCATTGAAACTTCGTGCGACGAAACGGCCGTTGCCGTGGTGCGCGACGGCCGCATGATTTTGTCGAACGTGGTCGCCTCGCAGATGGCCGAGCACGCAAAATACGGCGGCGTCGTTCCCGAAATCGCCTCGCGCCGCCACGTCGAAAATATCAACGCCGTGCTTGCTCGCGCCCTCGACGAGGCCGGCCTGGGATTCGGCGACGTTCACGCGGTCGCGGTCACGAACCGGCCCGGTTTACTGGGCGCGCTGCTGGTCGGCGTGACGGCCGCCAAAGCTTTCGCGCTCGCGCTGGGCGTGCCCATTGTGGGCGTTCACCACATCGAGGCGCATCTGTATGCAAACTTTTTAACACACGCGGACGCCGCTTTTCCGGCTGTCGCCCTTGTTGTGTCGGGCGGGCACACCGATTTGTTCCACGTCAAGGGCCACGGCGAGTACGTTCTGCTGGGACGCACGCGCGACGACGCGGCCGGCGAAGCCTTCGACAAGTGCGCGCGCCTGATGGGGTTGGACTACCCCGGCGGCCCGGCCATCGAGGAGGCGGCCAAAACCGGAAACCCGAAAGCCGTCCCGCTTCCCCGGCCCTGGCTCGACGATGACCCATTTGCGTTCTCGTTTTCCGGCCTGAAGACGGCCGTGCGCCGCCTCGCCCAAAGCGAAAACCCGCCCGCCGTGCCCGACCTTTCGGCCGCTTTCCAGGAGTCGGTCGTGGACGTGCTGGTCGGCAAAACGCTCCGGGCAGCCCGCGCGACCGGCGAAACGCGCGTTTTCCTGGCCGGCGGCGTGGCCGCGAACGCCCGGCTGCGCGAACGGATGCGGGCGGCCTGCGATGCGGCCGGCCTTTCGTTGTTTTTCCCGCCGCCCGCGCTTTGCACGGACAACGGCGCGATGATCGCGGCCACCGGTTTTTTCCACCTCCAGGCCGGCCACGCGGACGACCTGACGCTCAGCACCCTGCCCTCCGAACCGCTCGCCGCCGTCGTGCCCTGATGAACCGCCGCCGCCGGGACGCGTTCGCGCTCTTTGTCTACAACCTTTTTCTGCTCGTTTTGTCGCCGCTGCTCGCTTTGTATTTGCTGTGGCGGCTGGCAAAAGGCAAGGAGGATCGCGCTCATTGGGCCGAACGCTGGGGCCGGCTTTCCGACGCCGTGCAAGGCGAACAGGGCAGTCCGCGCATCTGGGTCCACGCCGTCAGCGTCGGCGAGGTGATGGCCGCCGCGCCCGTGCTGCGCGCCCTGCGCGCGCGCTTCCCCGACGCCCTGATCGTTCTTTCCACAGGCACGATTGGCGGCCGGGAGGTGGCACGCAAACAGTCGCCGCCCGCCGATGACGTGATCTACTTTCCGCTCGACCTGCCGTTCACCGTTCGGCGCGCGCTCGAAGCCGTTCGGCCCGATGCCGTCGTGCTGATGGAATGGGAAATCTGGCCGAACTTCCTTTCGGCGGCACGAGGACTTTTTGGGGCCAAAATCGTCGTGCTGAACGGCCGCATCTCGGACCGGGGATTGGCGCGGGGCCGGCGCGCTTCGTTTTTCATCGGGCCGGGCCTGCGGGCCGTGAACCGCTTCGCCATGCAGTCGGACGAGGACGCCCGCCGGGCGGTTCTTGTCGGCTGCGACCCGGCCCGCGTGACGACGATAGGCAACACCAAGTTCGACGAGGCCGTCCGGCCGCTTACCGACCGCGAGCGCGCCGATTTACACGGGGACCTCGGCATTCCCATCGGTGCGCCCGTGTGGGTGTGCGGCTCGACCCGGCCCGGCGAGGAGGCGATCATCGCGCAAGCCTTTGGGCGCGTGCGAAATCAGGCGCATCCCCACCTTCACCTGATCGTCGCGCCCCGGCACATCGAGCGCGCGGCCGAGGTCGTCGCCGTTTTCGAGGCGGGGGGTTTGACGGCGGCGCGGCGTTCATCCCGGCCGGCCGAAGCCCCAACCGTTCTCGTGCTCGACACCTTCGGCGAACTCGGACGGGTCTACGCCGTCGCCGACGTTGCGTTCGTGGGCGGCTCCCTCCTGCCGTTCGGCGGGCAAAGCGTGTTCCAGCCGCTCGCGCAAGGGGCGCCCGCGCTGTTCGGGCCGCACATGAACAACCAGCGCGACATCGCCGCCCTATCCCGCGCGGCCGGCGTGGGCTTTCTCGTGACGAACGCCGACACGCTCGCCGATGAGGTGACGCGGCTCCTCGCCTTGCCCGTAGAGGAAAAAAACGCGCTTGCCGACGCGGCCCGCGCGCTGATCGCCCGCAACCAGGGCGTGGCCGAACGGTGCGCGGACTTGGTGGCCGGACTTCTCGCCCGATGAGGAGCGGTGCGAACGACGAGCTGGTCACGGGCGTGCTGAACGGCGGCGACGCCCGGATGCGCGCATGCCTCCTGCGCACCCTGCTGACCCCGCTGGCGTGGCTTCACCAGATCGGCCTGGAAATGTACCTGCTGCCCTACCGAACGGGCCTGCGGGGGCGTTTCCGGCTCCGGGACGCGGATGGGAAACCAGTCCCCATCATCGCCATCGGCAATCTGTCGTCCGGCGGGACGGGCAAAACGCCGATGGCCGCGCTCGTGGCCCGGCGGCTGACCGACGACGGGCCGTTGCACAAACGCCGCCGCCGCGTCGTGTTGCTGTCGCGCGGCTACCGGGCGGAAGAAGAAAAGAGCGCGGTTCCACGCATCGTGTCCGACGGCACGAACGTTCTGCTCGACGCGAACGCGGCCGGCGACGAACCTGCCTTGCTCGCCCGCCTCCTGCCCGGTGTGCCCATCGTCATCGGGCGTGACCGCAGGCGCAGCGGCCGGCTTGCGATAGAAAAGTTCGCGCCCGACGTGATCGTGCTCGACGACGCCCTTCAATTCTGGCAACTGCACCGCGACCTGGACATCGTGCTTTTGGACGCCCGCCGCCCGTTCGACAACGGGTACGTTTTGCCGCGCGGCCTGCTGCGCGAGCCGCCGCGCCACCTCGCCCGCGCGGGCGTGGTCGTGCTCACGCGGGCCGACCAGGCCACTAAGTCGGAACTCGCCGACGCCCGCGACCGCGTGGCCCGTTTCGCGCCGCGCGCCGCTTTGTTTTCGGCCGTTCACGCGCCCACGGCCTGGATGCGCCTGCCCGAAAACGCGGCCCTGCCGCTCGACGCGTTTGCCGGCCGCGACGTGTTCGTGTTCGCCGGCATCGCCGACTTCGATTCGTTCGTGCGAACCGTGGAAACGCTGGGGGCGCGCACGGTTGCCTTGAAACGCTTCCCCGACCACCACGTTTATTTGCCGGGCGACATAGCCGATCTCGCCCGCGCCGCAGATGGCTGCGACGCGGTCATGACCACGGAAAAGGACGCGGTCAAGGTCGCTTCGCTGTGGCCTTCCGACGGTGCGGGCGGCGCGCAACCGCCGCCGCCGCTCCATGCTTTGCGCATCGCGCTGAAACTCGACGACGGGCCGGGCTTCGCCGCCTGCCTGCGCGAAGCCGTCGAAAACGCGGCAAACGAAAAAGGCTTGCGGCGTCCGCGATAAGAACGCCGCAAGCCTTTTTCGTTTGCCGCGCGCGCGATTTAAGCCGGCGTCACTTTTCCCCGAAAGGCGAGCACGTTTCTCACGGTTTCGGCCAGTTCGTCCACCTCAAAGGGTTTGGTAACGTAGTTATCCACGTCCATGTTCCAGCCCGTAGCGACGCTGGAAAAGTCGGCCTTGGCGGTCAGCAGGATGACCGGCGTTTGGGCGGTGCGCGCGTCGTTCTTCATGCGCCGCAGCACCTCGAAGCCGTCCATGCCGGGCATCATCACGTCCAGGATCACCAGGTCGGGCGCGCGCGTAAAGGCGACGACCAACCCGGTCGGACCGTCGGCGGCGCTGACGACGGCGTGCCCTTCGCGCTCCAAACAGAAGCGAACGATTTCTACGACGTCCGGCTCATCGTCCACGACCAGAATGGTTGCCATGGCGTTTGTTCCTCGCTACTTTCTTTGCGCCGTCGCTGCCGCCCCAACGGTTAATTGGGGAACGGCGAAACCGAACGTGCTGCCCTCGCCGGGGCGCGATTCCACCCAGATTTTACCGCCGTGCTGCTCCACGATGGCCTTGGCGATGGCAAGCCCCAATCCGGTTCCGCCCACCTGCCGCGTGGACGACCCGTCCACGCGGTAAAAACGCTGAAACAGCCGCCCCTGCGCCTCAAGTGGAATTCCCGGCCCCTCGTCCCGAACGGTCACGACCACGTCGCCGTTTCGGGGAACGCAGTCAAGGGCGACGATCCCGCCGGCCGGGCTGTACTTGACCGCGTTGGACAGCAGATTGTTCACCACTTGGCGCAGCCGCTCGCTGTCCCCTTTGACGCTGAACGTCTCGTCCGGCGGCGGCTCCGGGCCGTTTTGCGCCGCAACGGCGGCGGCGGCGACGTTGGCGGCGGCAAAGGCGAGCATGATCTGGCGCTCGGCGGCGACGCGCTCGAAATCGGCGCAGGCGTCGGCCAAAACGCGCGACAGGTCTACCGGCTCCGCGTTCGTTAGATCGGCGTTCGCTTCCAGGCGCGCAACGTCCAAAATATCGCTGACGAGTTCGGTCAAACGAACCGTGTTGCGCTGAACGCCGGTCAGGAACTTTTTTTGCGTTTCGTTCAGCGGGCCGGTCTGCTCGCTCGCCACCAGGTCCGTGTACCCCTTGATGATCGCCAGCGGCGTGCGCAGTTCGTGCGAAACCGTGGACACGAACTCACTTTTGAGCCGGTCGGTTTCCTCGTCCGCGCGCCGGGCGACCGCGTCCTGGAGAAGGCGTTCGCTCAGGCCGAGACGGTCAAGCGCGAGCGCGACCCCGTCGGCGGCGGCCTCAATCATCTTCATCTCCGCCTGCCCGAAGTCGCGTCGCTGGGCGAAGTACAGCACGATGGCGCCGAACGTGCGCCCCTGACCGCGAATCGGCACGGCGACAAGCGACAGGTACCCGGCCTGAATCGCGTACGGCCGGAACGGGGCGAACCGCTCATCCAGAAAAACGTCGCCGATGGCGCACGGCCGTTTTTCGCGCACCGCGACCGAGGCGGGGCCGCGCCCCTTGAGGTAGCCGCCGCTCACGGGAATCTCGCCGGGACGGTTCGCGCGCGCAACGTATTCGTCCCCGAAACCGGCCTGCGCCCGCACCTTGAGTTCGTCCTCGCCCGCCTCGTTCGTCTCGACCAGCATGACCGCGCCGTACTTCGCCCCCATCCAGCCCGACAAACGCGAAATCACGGCCGTCAGCATCGGCTCGCGCTCGGCGAACGCGGCCAGCAGGTGGGACAGCTCGAACAGCACCTGAAGTTCGGCCGCGCGCCGGTCCAGCCGTTCGTACAAACGCGCGTTCTGCAGCGCGACGGCCGCTTGCGAGGCAAAAAGCGACAGCAGCGTGGCATCCTCGTGCGTCCAAGCCCGGCGTTCGCGGGTGTACAGCGCAAGCGCGCCCAGGCGTTCGCGCGCTGCGGCGGACAGCGGGGCTGCCAACACCGAACAGAAGCCTTCCCGGTGCGCGAAACCGCCCGACCGCCGCCGGTCGTGGGGGGCGGCCGACAAATCCTCGACGCCCACGACCTGCTGCTCCTTGATGGCCTTGCCCACGGCGGCCTCGCCCGCCGACGCGCCCTCGCCGCCGCCGTCCAAGCCTTCCGAGGCGAGAATCGGCAGGTCTGAGCGCGACGGCGCCCGGCCGAACAGTACGACGGCGTCCGCGCCAAGCAGCGCCCGCGCGGCTCCAACGACGCGCCTCAGCACCTCGCCCGAATCGAGCGAGGCCGTGACCGCGAGCGACGCCTCCTGCAAGTGGGCGATCTGCTCCGGGTCCAGCGAGCGATGCGTTCCGGGCGTGTACGCGGCGGGGGTGTTGGCCATGCGGGTTGCTCCGGCGGCAGGAAATAAACGGTCGGCGTCAATCGCGCGAGGAGGGTACGCCGACCCCGCAAAAGCGCGGGCGGCAAACAACGGACACATTCTCGGCCGGCGGGGATGCGAGATTCTACATCGGAGCCAGGTTACTGTCAACGAAGCTGCAAGGCGTGTTTGCTTACCTTCCTATCTCGGCCGAAAGCGTTTGTGTCCGGCCAGGCCTCCCGTACTTTCTGCTGTTAAGTCCCTTTATATTTTTAGTAGCAGTAGTAGTAGTAGCCTGTCTAAACTGTCTAAATCGTTGTTTGCCCCTGTCTAAAACCTGTTTCACGAGCGTTTCACGGGGAATAATCGTTTGGAAGACAAATGATTTCCTGTCATGTTGGGCAAACAAGGGTAAACGGTTTACCTGTCTAAATCGTTGTTTGCCTGTCTAAAACCGGGTAGTTTTAGACAGTTTAGACAGCCTGCTCGCCATTTTTTATTTTCATGAAACACTCCGTGAAACACTAAAATTAACATCACAAGCAAGCATACTACAAAATCGTTGTTTGCCCCTGTCTAAAACCTGTTTCACGAGCGTTTCACGGGGAATAATCGTTTGGAAGGCAAATGATTTCCTGTCATGTTGGACAAACGAGGGTAAACGATTTACCTGTCTAAATCGTTGTTTGCCTGTCTAAACAAAAGTTTGCCGCATCTACGATAGGTACTGCCTATTAAGGTAGTTTCGCGGCTGAGGCGACACCAGGACGGGCAACAAAAAACCGCCGGCTGGTTTCTCAGCCGGCGGTCTCGCTCCTCAACTCGCTCACCAGATCGTTTATCAGGCGCTTCAAATCATCGTCAAAGGGTATCTGCTCGCGGATGCGCTCACAGGCATGCCGAACCGTCGAGTGCGACCGGCCGCCGAACAATTGCCCGATGCCCGGCAGGGAAACTTCGGTCAGTTCCCGCATCAGGTGCATGGCGACGTGGCGCGCTTGATTTGCGTCCCGGTCACGCTTTTGTCCGGCAAGCGCATCAACGGGCAGGTTGAACCGGCGCGCGACAATCCGCCGTACCGCGTCAATCGTCACGGAGTCGGGGGCCAAGCCGGGCGCGGCCGGCGGCGTCGCTTCGGAGAACAAGGAGGCATCCTCAACCAAGGCGGCTTTGGGAAGAACCAGCGCGCTTCGGACGCGAGGGTTGTCAGGCCGCGGCGTCTCGTTTGCCGCCGCGTCCATGTCCGCCTCGCGCGCCGCCTTTTCGGCCTCCGACGCCACGCCGCCCTGTTCCTGGTCGGCCCCGGCCGAGATGTAGTAGCGCTCCAAAATGTCGGCTGCCAGCTGCGTGGTAACGGGTGAGTTCGCCAGCGACGCGTAGGCGATCAACTTGACGAGCGCGCCTTCGAGCGTGCGGATGTTGCTTTGGACCAGGCGGGCCATGTACAGCAGCACGTCGTCGGGAATGCGCATCCGCTCGGTTTCGGCCTTTTTTTGCAAGATGGCCACGCGCGTTTCTAGGTTCGGCGGCGCGATGTCGGCGATCAGGCCGCTTTCGAAGCGTGAGCGCAGCCGTTCGTCCATCGTTCGCAGTTCGCGCGGAGAGCGATCCGACGAGATCACGATCTGTTTGCCGGTCTGGTACAGGGCGTTGAAGGTGTGGAAAAATTCCTCCTTGGTCTGCTCCTTGCTGGCGATGAACTGGATGTCGTCCACGAGCAGAATATCCACGCTGCGCCATTTGCGCCGGAAATCTTCGGAGCGCCGTTCGCGCAAACTGGTGATGAAGTGGGTCGTGAACGATTCGCCCGAAATGTAGGCCACGCGGTTTGCCCCGCCGGTCCCGGTTTGGGCGGCGACGTGGTTGCCGATGGCGTGCATCAGGTGGGTCTTGCCCAGCCCCGACGGTCCGTACAAAAAAAGCGGGTTGTACGCCTGGCCGGGCGCCTGCGCGACCGCCTGCGCCCCGGCGTGCGCGTGCCGGTTCGACGGCCCGGTGACGAAGTTGTCGAACGTATACCGCTCGACCAGGTGCGGCTCCGCCGCTCCGCCGCTTCGCGTCCCGGTGTTCGCGCGCGCCGGGGCTGGCGCGCTGCCGCCGGCACGTGGGCGGTTCGGGCTGGCCGGTGGCGTCACTGCGGCGGCAGGGCGGGGCGCGAGGACGGGGTCAGCGGCGGCCTCAAAAAGGCCCCTGGCGGGCGCGGCGTCAGTCGCGTCGGCGTCGGGAACAGGCTGGCGTGCCGCCGAAGCGGCGGGCGGCGGGGCCAAAGTCGTCGCTGCCGCCGCCGCCGCACCCGCGCCAACCGGCGTTTCTTTGGGCAGGAGCGCGAAACGAAGATGCACGTCCCGGTCGAGGATTTCCTCAAGGATGCCGGCGATCAGCGGCGCGTGCCGCTTTTCAACCCACTCGCGCGTGAAGGCTGACGGCACGCCCAGCGTGATCTCGACGGGCAGCGGCGATGGGGAGCTTGCACCGGCTTCATCGCCGCCGACTTCGGTCAGGCTGACGGGGCGCAGGGTGCGTATGTGGGCTTCAAAGGTGGGCTTGTTGACCCGGCCGGAAAGCGTGCGCAGGGCGCGGTCCCAGGCGCGGCGCAGCGTGATGGAAATGGCCTCGTCTTCAAGTTGTAGCTGCTCGCTCAAGGGGGCGCGGGGCCTTCAAAAACACAAAGGGTGGGGGTGGAACGGGTCAGATTGTAGCAGATGTAGGGGTGGGGGGCAACGCGTTTTTAAGCGTCGTTAGCGTCACAAGCCGTTCCCAACTGCCAACGAAGCGCGGCAGTTGACGCACAGTTTTTCGGCTGTCAACAGCGGCAAGACCGCCACCGTCGGCGAAAGATGTTGAAACGCCAAGAGCGCCAAGTACGCCAAGTTCAGAGGAGAAGGCTTTCTTCGGAACTTGGCGTACTTGGCGCTCTTGGCGTTTTTATTTTCGCGCGTTACGCTGCCGCCGCCGCCGCTTTGGCGGCTTCGATGGCCGCGTCGTAGTCCGGCTCGCGGCTGATGTCGTCCACGATCTCGCGGTAGGCGACGCGGTCGTTTTTGTCCACCACATACACAGCGCGGGCGAGCAGGCCGCCCATCTCCTTGAGCGACAAACCCCACGCCCGGCCCAGCGCGTGGTCGCGGTAGTCCGACACCATGGTCACGTTTTCGACGCCCTCGGCTCCGCACCAGCGACTTTGCGCGAACGGCAAATCGCCTGACACGGCGTACACCGCCACGTCGTCGCCCAACTCCGCCGCGCGCCGGCTGAACGTTCGCGTTTCCAGCGAGCACACGCTCGTATCCACTGAGGGAATGGCGATGAACAAACGCGCCTTGCCCGCCGAGGCGGCGAGCGGCGCGAGGGGCGCCATGTTCGCGCCCACGGCCTCCACGTCGGGGACAATGTCGCCGACCTTCAGTTCCGGCCCTTCGAGCGTCATCGGGCTGCCCTTGAAGGTGACGACGCCCGGTCTTTCTTGCGCTGCCATGATAAGTTCTCCTGATTTCGGGGAAAGGGCTGCGTTCGTGCGGCCGGGCGATTGTAGCATGCGCGCTTGTTGCCGCTTCGCGCGCCGCCGTATAATGAGGCCGCTCCCGTTCCACTCACCCGCTCACCCGCCCGCGAAGGAGAAACAGTTCTTTGGCCATCTCGCAACGCCGCGACGAACCCGACACGCCTCAGGTTACGCCCGCCACGACCCGTGCCCGCGCCAAAACCGCCGGCATCACGCCGCGCGCGTTCGTGGTCGGCACGCTGCTGATCCCGCTGGTTTCCTATTGGGTCGAGTACACCGAGATCGTCGCGCAGGGCACGGATTTGGCGGCCATGAGCCTGATCATCGCCGCCGTGTTCGTTTTGTTCGTGCTCGTGTGCATCAACGCGCTGCTCGCCAAAATCAGCCGCCGGCTCGTGCTTTCGCAGGCCGAGTTGATGTTCGTCTACATCATGCAAACGGTGAGCATCGGCATATCGGGCATCGGCATGATGCAGTTTCTGGTCCCCACCCTCGGCAACGCGTACCACTACGCGAACGATGCGAACAACTGGAAGGGGCAGTTTCATTCGGCCATCCCGCAGCACCTCGTGCCGGACCGCACGGACCCGCTGGTTCTGGACAAGTTTTACTCCGGTAACTCCCAACTCACGCTCCATTTCCTGGCCGGCTGGGCAAGCCCGATTTTCTGGTGGACGGGCTTTATCTGCGTGCTGCTCGGCTCGATGCTGTGCCTGAACGTGATTTTGCGGCGGCAGTGGATGGACAATGAAAAATTGCCGTTCCCCATCGTCTACCTGCCGCTGGAAATCACGCGCTCGGACCCCGAAGCCGGCCCGATCTGGCGCAACCGGCTGTTCTGGATCGCCTTTTTTATCCCCTGCGTGCTGCAAACGATGGCGAGCCTGAACTATTTGTATCCCTCCATTCCGGCCATCCCGCTCAAGCCCTCCACTCTGCCCAACATCGGGTCGTTTTTTACGTCCCCGCCGTGGTCCGCAATCGGGTATCTGCCGCTCGCGTTTTATCCGCTCGTGATCGGGCTGACCTACTTTTTGCCGGTCGAGGTGTCGTTTTCGGCCTGGTTTCTTTACGTTTTGACGCGGCTCGAAGACGTGTTCGCAACGGCCTCCGGGCTGCGGGCGGACGGCGTGCCGCGCGCTCTCGCCATGATTCCGTATCACGGCGAGCAGGGCGGCGGGGCGTTCCTCGCGCTCGCCTTGTTCGGCTTCTGGAGTTACCGGAAGTATCTGGCTGAGGTGGTCGGCAAAGCGTTCGGTGAAAAGGAATTCCAACACATCCGCGACGAGAACGAGCCGGTTTCGTACCGCTTCGCCGTTTTCGGCTTTTTGATCGGCTTCGGGATGCTGTGCATGTTCGCCGTCTTCGGCGGCATGGTCTGGTGGCTCGCGGCGGCCTTTTTCGCCCTGTACTTCGTGTTCGCGGTCACGTTCACGCGCGTGCGGGCTGAGGCCGGGATGCCATGGGGCTTCGGGCCGCAGATCAACCCGCACGGCCTGCTGACCGAGGTCGCCGGCAAAAAGCAGTACGGTCTTGGCTCGATGACCATGCTGACCTTTTTCCAGTGGTTCGACATGGACTACCGCTGCATGGCGATGCCCAACCAGATGGAGGGCATCAAGATCGCGTCCGCGACCGAGCAGCCGTCACGCATGAACAACCGCCACCTGTACTGGGTGATTTTGTGGGCTACCCTGATCGCGGCCTGTTCGGGCTGGTGGTCGCTTCTGTCCATCTACTACAAGTACGGTGCGGCGACCGGCAACGTGAACGATTGGCGCACCAACATGGGGTCGGCGGGCTTCAACATCCTGTCCGACTGGATTCGCAATCCGACCGGCTTCGAGGTCAACCGGCTTTACGGCGTGCTGGGCGGCGCGGGCTTCACCGGCTTCCTGATGATTATGCGGACCAAATTTCTGGCGTGGCCGTTCCACCCGGTCGGCTACGTGCTGGCGGAAACATTCACCATGCCCTGGCTGTGGTGCCCGACCCTGATCGGCTGGCTGGTCAAACTGCTCACGTTGCGCTACGGCGGCATGAGCGCATACCGCAAGGGAATCCCGTTCATGATCGGCCTGATCCTGGGCGACTACGTCATCTCGTCCCTCTGGGCGCTGCTCGGCCTGTATTTGGGCATTCCGACCTACCGCGCGTTCCCGATCTGAGCGACAGTGAAAAACGCCGCCTTCGACCAGAACCTGCGCCGCGCCTCATGGCGCTACAACGCCCGCACGGTCCTGACCGGCTTGCTAGCCGTATTGGTCGTCGTCGGGCTGTTCGCGGCCGTAATCGGCGGTGGCCCGTTTTTACAGAACGTTGATATGGCGGGCGCGCCGCTTCAACAGGGCGTCGCGGTCGTCACAAACGTTGCGCTTCAGAACACGCCCAGAACGAATCCGGCTCCGTGGGCTTGGGTAACTTTGCGCGTGCCGGAACTTTCCACGCCGGTTGTGATCTACTACCCGGACACGACGCTGCACGAAGGCGACCACGTTTCGCTCGCGTACCAAGTAGGCAAAAGCGGGCGGGTTTACGTGGAGCGCATCGAGCGGCTGACCGCCGCTGACCGGAACGAGCACGGAGATTTTCCTCGATGATCCCGCCCGCCAACGTTAAACTCGGCGACGGTCGCCTCGAACTTTCGCTTGACCTGGCCTTCGACGCTCCCGAACTTACGGAGGCCTGCGAGGTCGAGTGGTACGCCGACGCCAGCCTGACGCGGCGTTTGGGGACGGTGACGATAATTCGCTCCCCGTACACCATCAACGGACTGGCCCCGATGACGCGCGTGTTCGCGCGCGTGCGGGCCGTCCGGGGCGGGCAGAGCGGGCCGTGGTCGCCGCTCGTGTCGCGCATCGTGAGCGGGTGACGGGAAGTTTGTCGTTGCTGTCCGCATCGGCCGCGCTGCTCGCTGCCCTGCGGCCCCGGCAGTGGACCAAGAACGTTCTTGTCTTCGCCGGTCTGCTGTTCACCCTGGACCAGAAGCACCCCGCCGAGGACTTCGCGCGCGCCGGCTTCGCCTTTGTCCTTTTCTGTCTGCTGTCCGGCGCGGTCTACCTGGTGAACGATCTGGTGGACGTGGAGGCGGATCGGCAGCACCCTAAAAAGCGGCTGCGTCCCCTCGCGTCCGGCAGTCTGGGCGAACAAACGGCGCGCGTGGCCGCCGGTCTTCTTTTCGTCGTTTCGCTGGCGGGCGCGTGGACGCTGAGCGTTTCGTTCTTCACGGCCGCGCTCCTTTACGGCCTCATCACGCTGCTGTACACGCTGCGCCTCAAGCACGTCGTTTTGATTGACGTGATGGCGCTCGCGTTTGGCTTCGTGCTGCGAGCGGCGGCGGGCTGCTTCGCCGTCGGCGTCCCCAATTCGCCCTGGCTGCTGCTGTGTACCACGCTGCTCGCCCTGTTCCTGGGCTTTGCCAAGCGGCGCGGCGAGGTCGCAACGCTGGGCGACAACCCGGCCACGCGCCGCATTTTGGCCGACTACAACCTGCCCCTGCTGGACCAGTTAATTACCATCGTGGCCTCCGCCTGCATCATGGCCTACGCGCTGTACACGTTTTTTGCCCGGCCGGGTCAGGGCTTCGTCGCGCCCGCCCCCAGCGGCGGCGTTCCGCCCGCCCCGCCCTTTTTGATGATGACGATCCCGTTCGTGATCTACGGCGTGTTCCGCTACCTGTACCTGGTGCATCGCAAAAACGAGGGCGAGTCGCCTGAATCGGTTTTGCTGACGGACCGGCCGACCCTCCTCAACGTGGTGCTGTTCGTCGTGTGCGCCGCCGCCGTCGTTTTGGCGACACGCGGCCGGTAAATGGTTATAGCGACTTCAGGTAAGCGACCACATCACTAACTTCCGCCGGCTTCAGGTCGGGCTTGCCGGAAAGATGCGAGGGACGATGGTACTTGGTGACGACCTCGCCCAGCGTGGCGGCGCGGGCGTCGTGCAGGTACGGGGCGCGGTTGGACACGTTGCGCAGGCTGGGCGGGTTGTAGCCCTTCAGGTTTTCCTCGGCGGTGTCCAGGCCCACGTCGTAGATGGCAGGCGTGGTGAACGTCGGCGCGGCGTGGCAGGCGACGCAGCCTTTGCCGCTGAAGAGCGTCTCGCCGCGCTTGGCCTGTGCGGTCAGGCCGCCGTCCGGTTTCCGGTGCGGCGACGGCGCCCAATCCAGGGTTTGAAAGTAGGCGTCAAGCGCGTCCAGGTCGGCTTCGCTCGGCTCCGGGCCGCGCATCGAGCGCAGCGCGGACTCGTGGATCGAGTCGCGCATCGTTCCCTGCCAGCCGTGCCAGGTGTAGGGCGGCGTTTGGGCGACCCCGCGCAGGCTGAGCGTTTTTTTCAAGACGTTGTACGTTTTGTCGTTGAACGTGTCGAAACTGCCGCCGTTCGTGTGGCCCTCGACGTGGCAGGTGTTGCACGAAAACCACGAGTGGAAACTGCGGCTCGCATCGGTGAACAACGCCTCGCCCTTGCGAGCGAGCGAGGGCGCGGCCGGGCCGCCGAGCGCGATGGTCTTCGTCACCGCGCCGGATGCCAAATCCACGACCTGAACGGCGTTGAGCAGGTAGTTGGCGATGATGGCGCGCTCGCCGCCGGGCGTCACCTTCACGCCCAGCGGCCTGCCGCCCAGCCGGATGCGGCGGAAACGCTCGTGGTCGTTTCGCAAATCCTCGTCAATGAAGTCGCCCGGCCCGCCGTAGGCGACGAAGCGAAGCGGAAGGTGGAGGACGATCAGTTCGTGCGTGCCCGCCGCGGTCAAAACAAGGGTGTTGCCGTCGGGCGAAACGTCCAAACCGTCCACGTCGCCCAGAGCATCGCCGCGCGGGTCGAGCGAAATGGCCTCGCGCGGCCCATTTTGCGCAAGCGGCACGCGGGCGAGCCGGTTGCCGATCACCCAGCCCCGGTCAATGTTGTCCTCAGTGACGGGAAAGCCCCGGTCGGAAACAAACGGAACGTAGGCCCACTTCGCGTCGGGCGAAACGGCGACGCTTCTCAGGTTCAGGCCGTTCGTTCGGACCATGTGGCGCGGCCGGCCCGTCGTGGCGTCCAGAACGCTCACGTTCGCGCCGCGCGTGTTCGCCACGGCGAGCGTTTTGCCGTCGGGCGAAAGGGCGAGACGCCACGGCTCGCGGCCCACGGGCCACTTGTTCGCCACGGTGCGCGTTTTCAGGTCCACCACGGCGACCGCGTCCTCGCCGCCGAGCGCGACAAACGCCCGCGCCCCGTTCGGCGACACCGCGACGCCGCGCGGCTCGTCCCCGACGGCAATGGTTGCGACCACGCGCGGGGCGGCGGCCCCGGTCGGCAGGTGCAGAATTGAAATGGTGTCGCTTAGCCAGTTACTCACTACGGCCTGCCGCCCATCCGAAGCGGCGGCGACCCCGAAGGGCTGCTTGCCGACCGGCGTTTCGGCGATGAGTTTGCCGCCTTCCACGTCCACGAGCGAAACCGTGTCCGACGTTCGGTTCGCCGTCAGCGCGAACCGGCCGTCGCCCAGCAAAACGAGGTCGCACGGCGAGCGGTCTTTTTCCTGTGGCGTGGCGGTGGGTGCCGCGGCGGCGGGTTCCCCCGGTCGCCAAAAGGCCGCCCCGACCATCAGCAGGAGCACGGGCAGCGGAAAAAGCAAGCGTTTATTCAGCACGGCGAAGTACCTCTGGGATAAAGCGCGAAGGCGGAAGGAAGCGGCTTTCGCCTTCGTCCTTCCGCCTTCGAACTCGTTGGGTTATGCGAGGAGAATTTTTAGCGGGCCGAACCGGCCGCCATGCGCGGAATCCCTCAGCCGGGTGTGGGCGAGGTCTTGACCGTGATTTCCTTGCCCTGGCGCAGCGCGATGAGCGCGGGAACGACGAGCGGTTTGGTCAGCGGGTCCATGCCGCGCTCGTCTTCGGGGTTGTTGTCAATGCGGCCCTTGAAGCGCAGCACGCCCTGCTTGTCCACGATCACGACCGTCGGGGTGGCCCGCACGCCGAAGTATTCGGTCAGGCCGGGCACCTTCGCCTTGTCATCCAAAACCGGGCCGGAAAAGTTCTTGTCCTGAGCGTAGCGGCGGATGCGGGCGTTGGTTTCGGGCGAATTGGCGTGAACGGCCACAAAGGCGATGTCGCTGTCCGTCCCGCCGTAGGCCTGCACCAGCTTGCCCAAACGCTCCTCGTACTGGCGCGTGACCGGGCAGGTGTAAGACATCCACACCAGGACCACGTTTTTCTTGCCTTTGAAATCGCTCAGTTTGACCGGCGCGGCGCGGGATGTGTCGGCCACGGCATTGGGCAAAGAAAAGTCGCGCACGGGCTTATCCATCCGCGCTTTGTCCTGAGCCGCCGTCTTCGCGCCGGCCGGAGTCTGCGCTGCCCAAGCCAGAATGGGGGCGATGGCCGCGCCGCAAACAACGCTAAGAAACAGGCAGGCGGGAATAACAACAGATTGTTTCACTGGGAAAACCCTTCTTTTACTATCGGCTACTATCGGCGCGCTTTGTTTTGCATCCTCGAAAGTCGAAAGGCGAAGGGCCGCATTGCGCGCGCGCAATGCGGCTCCGGCCCTTCGTTCGTTCGAGGAGAAAATGCGTTCCGTTTACGGTTTAGCGCCCCGACCGGCGGCGGCCATCTTGGCGTTCAACTTTGCCATCTGCGCGGGCGTCACAAACGTCGCCATTTCCTTTTTGGCCTGCGCCTGAACCTGCATCGCCATGGTCTTCATCTCGGCCATCGCTTTTTTCTGCTGATCCGGCGTGGGCTTCGGGCCGTACTTCTTTTGCGTGGCGGTGATCCGGGTCATGACCAGGCTCGTGTACTTTTTTCGCAGGGCGTCCATTTTGGTCATCTGGGCCGGGGTAAAGCCCAGTTCCTTGTACATGGCCTGATTGCGCTGCTGGGGCGACACCTGGCCGCCGCCGGCCATCGGACCCTGCGCCCGCGCCACGCCCGATGCCGCGACCGAGAAAACGGCCGCCACGGCAAACGCGCCGGCGACAAGGCGCTTGAACCAAACGATTTTCATGCGGTAACTGATCCTTCGGCAAATGAGATTGAACTGCCGCACGAGGAAGGGTACACGCGCGCGGCGGAAGTCTGCCTTTTCATCATATCGTGCGGCGCGCGCGGGCTATCCTTTCTTGATGACGACCGGCTCGTCGGCGGTTTCAATCAGGGTAGCGTAGTATTTGCGCACTTCGGAGTAGCGGGCGGCGGGAATGTCGGCCCGGCGGTTTTCAGCTTCGACCGCAACCGTGAGTTTGTTCTCGCCGGTCGTGACCGTGCGGTGGAAGCGGCCCAGTTCGCTCACCAGGTCAACCGATTCGGGCGCGGACAGAAGCGTGTAGCCGGCCGGCAGGGTGATCTCCATCGTGGCCGCGCCCATGCCGGCGCTTTCCTGAAAGATCGCGTGTTCGCGCTTGTCGGTTTGAAACGGCGACTGGCCCGAACCCGCGCCCTGCTCGGCTCGCGCTTTGAAGATCAGGAGGGTGCCCGTTTTCTGCGCCCAGCGCGGAATGTGAACGTTGGCCGTTATCGTGACCGGCACGTCCTTGTCGCGGAAGTCCGAAACCTTGAAGTCCACGAGCTGGGCGTTGGGCGCGAGCGAGCGGGCTAGCGCGCCGACCATGTCCTTGATCTTGTCCGGGCGCGTGTTGCGCAGCGCGTAGCGCAAACCCAGGTCCGGGTCGCCCGTGCCCTTGACCGTCACCGTGCCCGTCGCCGAGCCATCCGGCGCGAGGGTCAATTTGACGTTCTGATCCATCTTGTTTTCCGCCGGAGTCGCGGCCGGAATGACCTCGAACTGCCCCCGGCCGCCATCGCGGATCACCAAAACGTCGCAGCCCCGGTCGCTGCCGGGCACGACGCCGAAGGTCGCAATGCCGGCCGTCGCGTCCAGCCAGAACTTTTTGCCGTTGATCTCGGCAAGGCAGATCGCGTGGTTAAAAGCGTTCGCAGACGGCAAATCTTCATGTACCGGCGCGGTCGAGCCGGCGCGCAGCAAAACGGGGTAGGCGGTGATGCCCGCCTCGCGCAGCATGGCGACGAGCAGGGTCGCCATGTCCTTGCAGTCGCCGTACTGGTTGCGGCATACGTCGCTGGCCGCGCGCGGCTGGTAGCCGCCGATGCCATATTCGAGCGCGACGTAGCGCGTTTTTTCCTCGACGTAGTAGTAGATCGCGCGCGCTTTTTCCTCTGGCGTGGTTTTGCCCCTGGTGAGGGACGCGACCTGCGCCTTGATGGTCGGGTCGGCCGTCATCTTGTTTTTGGCGAGTTTGTAGTACCAGGCGGCGATGTCGTCCCACGAACCGACGGTGGACAGGGCAAGGTGGGGCGCGACACGGTCGCTGCCGGGCATCATCGGCTCGAACTCGATGGTCGGCACGTTGGACGCCTGCCAGGTGCGCGTGATCGTTTTGCCGTCCTTGCTCGGCCGCACAATCGGCTTGAGCGTGGTGTTCTTGATCGCCTCGCGCGCGACGAGCGTTTTGGGCATCGTGACCGTCAGGCGCGACAGGGCGACCGGGTCCGTGCCCGTCTGGAACCACCACTTGGTCCAAAAGTTGCCCGGCATGAGCGGCTTTTTCGCGTCCGTGACGTACTCGTATTCGAGAACCGCGCCGTCGTTCACGGCCGGTAGGGAAAACGACTTGACGCGCGCGTCCGAGTACGATCCGTCGCCCTCGTCCGCGCCGCCGTCGCGGATTTCGCCGGGCTTTACGTCAATGATCCTGCCCGTCGGCAAAATCGTGCGCGCCCGAACGACTTTGACCGTTTCAAAAGCGGCGTTGTACGGGATGGAAACCTCGCCCTCGTCACGCCCGCGCTCGTTGAAAACCTTGATGACCTGGCGCGTGACCGTCCGCGACGAGCCGTCGGGCCGCACGACGATGTCGGCAAGGTCGAGCAGTGTCATCTTGGAGGCGTTCGGAAAATCCTTCGCGGCGGGCGCTTTCGCCAGCAGCGCCTTGAGTTCGGGCGACAAAACCGCCCCGGCGGCCGTGGCGCTCGCGGACGCGGGCGGGCGGGCGGGCATCTTGGGCGGCACCGGCCCTCCGGCGAAAACGACGCCCGGCAGGGCAGCGGACAAAAGAAACGCGGCGGCAACGGATAATTTCTTCAACGGAAAAGACTTCCTTTCAACAAAACCGCGAAAATCAAGAAAGCCGCCGAATGGATTCGGCGGCTCTTGCTTCACGGATAAATGCCGCGCGCGAGCGTGGCTTCGGCGATGCGGCCGACACCGACAATGTACGCGCCCGTGCGCAAATCGCAGTCGTGCTTTCGGGCGGCCGATTGGACCTGGGCGAAAGCGCGCACCAGAATCTGTTCCAGTTTAGCGTTCACTTCCTGCTCGGTCCAGAAGAACGCCTGCAAGTCCTGAACCCATTCAAAATACGATACCGTGACGCCGCCCGCGTTCGCCAAAACGTCGGGTACGACCAGCACGCCGTTGTCACGCAAAATCGCGTCGGCCTGCGGCGTGGTCGGGCCGTTCGCGCCCTCGACCACGAAGCGGGCGCGCACGTCGGGCGCGTTTTTGGCGGTCAGCACGCCGCCGAGCGCGGCCGGAACCAGCACGTCGCACGAATACGTCAGCAGGTCGGCGGGGTCGAGCGGTTCGGATTCCGAAAAGCCGGCCACGGTCCCGTTCGCCTTGCTGTACGCGAGCAGGCTTTTCACGTCCAGGCCGCGCGGGTTGTGGATCGCGCCCTTCACGTCGGACACGGCGACCACCTTCGCGCCGGCCTGGTGGAACAGGCTGGCCGAAACCGAGCCGACGTTGCCGAAGCCCTGCACGGCAACGGTCGTTCCCGGCAGTTGCTTGCCCGCCGCGCGCATCGCCTCGCGCGTGACCGTCACCACGCCCCGGCCCGTCGCCTCGATGCGGCCCTCGCTGCCGCCGATGGAAAGCGGCTTGCCCGTCACCACGGCCGGAACGGTGTGCCCGACCAGCATCGAATACGTATCCATCACCCAGGCCATGATTTGGCCGTTGGTGCCCACGTCGGGCGCGGGGATGTCCTTTTCCGGGCCGAGCAGGATGGCGATCTCGGTCGTGTACCGGCGCGTCAAGTCTTCTAATTCGGCGAGCGAGAGGAGGGAAGGATCACAGACTACGCCGCCCTTCGCGCCGCCGTAGGGGATGCCGACGACGGCGGTTTTGACGCTCATCCAAAAGGCAAGCGCGCGCACTTCGGACAAGTCCGTGTCCGGGTGAAACCGGATGCCGCCCTTGGCCGGCCCGCGCGTCAAATTGTGGTGGACGCGGTAGCCGGTAAACATTCGCACCGACCCGTCATCCATCGAGACGGGAAAATGGACCGTCAATTCGCGCTTGGGGTACTTGAGAACTTCGTGGACGTTCGGGTCCAGAACGATCTTGTCGGCGACGATGGCGAGTTGTTCGAGCGCCATCGCGTACGGGTCGGCGGGTTCGGGCATGGTTTCCATCGTGTCGCGCGGAAGAAGCGACGCTTCCTTTTACGCACTTCGGCCGGCGGGCGTTACCTGAGCGCAAGACCCGATTTCAGGTTGCCGGCGTGTCCGCGCGCAGGTCCAGGTAGTCCATCTCGCGGGCGGTCAGTTTCAGTTTGACGGCCTGGGCATTGTCGGCGAACTCTTCGGGCGTCGAGGAGCCGACGAGCGCGAAGATGTTCAGGTCGCTGCGGCTCAGGATGTAGGAAAGCGCGATCTGCGGCACGCTCACGCCGCGCGCGCCGGCTAGTTCACGGGCGCGGTCGAGACGTTGAAAATTCGCTTCGGAGCCGTACGTGTCCGCGCAAACCTTGTCCAGGTAGTCCGTGAACTCCTGGAGGTTGTCGGGCCGGAAGCGTTCGGAAAAAAAGCCGCCCGCCATGCTCGACCAGGTGAACAGCGGCATCTTGTGATCGGCGTACCATTTGCGCTCGGCCGCGCCTTTCGGCCCGCTGATGCTCACGCAACCGGCCCACGGCTCCTGCTTCTGCTCGGCCAGGCTGTAGTTGGGGCTGCTGGCCGCGAACGGGACCAGGTTATTGTCCCGCGCGTACTCGTTGGCCTCCTGAATGCGGGCCGTGGACCAGTTCGAGCCGCCGAAGGCCTTGATCTTGCCTTCCTTCTGGTAGCGGTTCAGGGCTTCCACGATCAGCCCGACGGGATAATCGGGGTCGTCGCGGTGGAGCAGGTACAGGTCCACGTAATCGGTGTTCATGGCGGCCAGCGTGTCGTGCAGGTCGGCCCCGATGTCGTGATCGGTCACGCGCTTGCGCAGCCCGCTGTGGTGCGCGCCCTTGGCAATGACCACGACCTTGTCGCGCGCCCCGCGCGCCGTGATCCACTTGCCCAGAAACTCATCCTTGTCGCCGTACACGCGCGCGGTGTCGAAGGCCGTACACCCTTGCGCGAACACGCCGTCCAGGAGCGCGAAGCCTTCGGCCTCGTCCTTCGACTTCACCTGCATCGTGCCCTGCACGATGCGCGAGATCGGCTTGTCAATGCCGGGAACGTTTCCGTATTCCATTTGCTCTCTCGTTTACTCCATCGGGTACTTGAGGCCGAACTGCTGCCGCAGCGTGTCCAGCGTGTGCATGATGCTAAGGCTCTCGTCGAGCGGCAGAACGGGCGATTCGGTCAGCCCCTGCCGCAAGCAGTCGGCGACGTGGGCAGCCTCGTAGTTGAAGCCGTTGCTTTCAAACGGCATTTCAATGACCTCCTCGCCCTTGCCTGCCCGCTGAACGGTGGCGCGCGCGGCCGTCCACCACGGAGCGTGGATCGTGATGCGGCCTTCCGTTCCGTTGATGACGGCCGTGTGCTGTGTGTTGGTGCGGATGGCCGTGGACAAAAGGGCGAACTGGCCGCCGGAATAGCCGAGCAGCATCGCGGCCTGCTCGTCCACGCCGGTTTCGCCCATCGTCGCCATGCCCTGCACGCGGTCGGGCGTGCCCAGCACCATCGAGGCAAGCGAAACCACATAGCAGCCCACGTCCAGGAGCGCGCCGCCGCCGAGCGCGGGCTTGAACAGCCGGCCTTCGGGGTTGACGCCGGTGCGAAAACCAAAGTCACACTCGACCAGGCGCGGTTCGCCGATAGAACCGTCCTTGAGCAGTTCGCGCACGCGGCCCATCAGGGGGAAAAAACGCGACCAGTGGCCTTCCAGCAAAAACAGGTTCTTGGCGCGGGCCGTGTCCACCATTTCCTGCAACTCGCCCGCATTGATGGTGATGGGTTTTTCGCACAGCACGGCCTTGCCTGCATTGAGGGCAAGCAGTGAGTGCTCCTTGTGAAACGGGTGCGGCGTGGCGACGTAGATCACGTCCACGTCGGCATCGTTCACCAGCGCCTCGTAACTTGGGTGGCGATGGGGAATGTCGAACGAGTCGGCAAAGGCGTCAGCCTTGCTTTGATCGCGCGAACCGACCGCGACAAGTTGAGCGTCGGGAAGCGCCTTGACGCCTTCGCTGAACTTTTTGGCGATGCTGCCAGCCCCCAAAATGCCCCAGCGCACCGTGGCGTAATTTGTCATTGAAAAGTAAGGTTCCTGTTGTTCGTTAGGGTTTCGCGCGCCGCCGGGCCGAGGCCGGGGCGAGCGGGTTCAGCGTAGCACGGGGCAAAAGCCGCCGTCAACCACGCCCAAATCTTAATGGCGCGGCTCGCGCAGGGCGACCGGGGCCGCTTTGCCCCTCACGCGCAGGTTGAGCATTTCGACCAGCACGGCGAAGCCCATCGCAAAGTAGATGTAGCCTTTCGGGATGTGCAGTTCAAAGCCCTCGCCGAGCAGCGCGGTCCCGATGAGGAGCAAAAACGAGAGCGCGAGCATTTTCACGGTCGGGTGCTTGTCCACGAACCGGCTGATGCCACCTGAGGCGAACAGCATGAAAGCGGTTGCGATGATAACAGCGACCACCATCACCATCAACTCGTCCACCATGCCCACGGCGGTGATCACCGAGTCGAGCGAAAACACGATGTCGAGCAGCAGAATCTGCACGATCACGCTCGCAAACGACACGCCCGTTCCGGCAGTCGCCGCGTGCTCGTCGCCTTCCAGCTTGCCATGGATTTCGTGAACGCTTTTGGCGATCAAAAACAGGCCGCCGACGATCAAGATCAGGTCGCGCCCCGAAATGCCCACGGTCTCGACTTTCAGGCCGGGGATCGGCAGGGAAAACAGCGGAGCGGTCAGCCGCACGATCAGGCTGAGCGAAAACAGCAGCAAGATGCGCGTCACGAGCGCGAGCGCGATGCCCGTTTTGCGCGCCCGCTCCCGCTCCTCGCCGGGCAGTTTGCCGGCCAGAATCGAGATGAACACGATGTTGTCAATGCCGAGCACGATTTCGAGCGCGACCAGCGTGAGCAGGCCCACCCACGCGCCCGGCTCGGAAACCCACGAAAAATCCATGCCGTAGTTGCCCTATTTTGGAATGAAGTAGAAGGCCAGACCGAGGATGACGTAGACGGCCAGCAGTTGCGCCCCCTCGAACCAGTTGGACTCGCCATCGCGGGCGATGAAGGCAGCGATCAGGGCGGAGAAGCCGATGGCGATCAACTCGAAGTCGTTGAAGATGAAGGGCATCGGGTGGCCGAGTGGGATGGATAAAAAGACGATCAGGGGCGCGACGAACAGGGCGATCTGCGTGGAGGACGAGATGCAGATGTTGAGCGTCACGTCCATCTTGTTTTTCAAGGCCATCGTGACCGCGGTCGCGTGCTCGGCGGCGTTGCCGATGATGGGCACGACGATCACGCCCACGAAAATCTTGGAAACGCCCAGCGCCTCAACGGTCGGGGTGAGGCTGCTCACCAGAAACTCGGATTCCAGCGCGACCAGCAGGGTTGCGACGCCGAGCACGGAAAACGCGACGCGTTTTTTCCACTTCGGCTCTTCCCATTCTTCTTCCTCGCCGCCCCGGAACAGGTCCTGATGCGTCCGGAGCGAAAAAAGCAGGCTGCCTAGGTACAGCGCGATCAGCAGCCCGGCCACCCACAAACTAAGCGATTCGACGCGCGGATTGGCGGCCGTGTCGGGCGTGCCGGGAATGGCGTGAACAAACAAACTGGGCACGAAGATAGCGATCACCGCCAAAATCAGCATGACCGTGTGCGCGCCGGCCACGTCTTTGCTGAACTTTTGCGTCTTGTATTTCAGCCCGCCCAGAAAAACCGATAGCCCCAGCACCAGCAGCACGTTGCCGATGATCGAGCCGACAATGCTGGCGCGCACGAGCTCGAGCTCACCCGCCCGCACGGCCAAAATCGTAATGATGAGTTCGGTCGCGTTGCCGAACGTCGCGTTCAGCAGGCCGCCCACTGCCGAGCCTAAATGCTTGGCGAGTTCTTCGGTCGCCTCGCCCATGTAACCCGCGAGCGGGATGATGGCGAGCGCGGCGGTCACGAAAATCCACAAGGCCGGCCCGTGCAGCACTTCGAGCGCGATGCTGATCGGGATGAAGACGAGCAGGACCGAAAGATACTTCAAACAATCGCTCCATTCGGGACGTTCACGGCTAAAATGGGGCCACGCCGAACGTTCACGGGCCGCGCGCGGGATGCGTCCACGCCCAGTTCGGCGAGCAGCGCGGTCACGCGCTCGCGGCCGAAAGACACATCGGCGGGCCGGTGCGCGTCCGACCCGAACGTGAGCGGCACGCCGGCCGCGACCAGCAGCCGCAGCAGTTTGCGGTTGGGGAACGGCTCGTCGCCGCCCAGTTTGCGGTACCCGGACGTGTTGATCTCGACCACGCACCCGGACGCGGCGACCGCCTGCGCGACGCGCGAATACAGCCGGTCGGAAAGTTCCTCTGAAATGGGCGGCCCGTACGCCTCGACGGCCGTCAGGTGGGACAGGATGTCGAAAAGGCCCGATCCGGCCGCCTGAATCAGCAGTTCGTAGTAGGCCGAATAGGTTTCGCCCGCATCCTCGGCCGTCCAGCGCGTCCGGTCAAAAATGCTGCGCCCATTGACCCAATGGACCGAACCGAGCACGTAATCAAACGGCTGGCCCGCGAGCATCGCGCGGCAGTCGTCCTCCCTGCCCAGCGCGAAGTCCGCCTCCAAGCCGACCTTGACCGCGATGCGATCCGCGAACCGCGCCTTGAGTTCGTGCGCCTCGCGGACGTAGGCGGGCAGTTCGCTGAGGGCCATCTGCGTTCCTGGGCAGGGATGGTCGCCGGGGAAAAAGTAAGCCGGCCCGTGATCGGAAACGCCGAACTCGCGCAGGCCGGCGGCAAGGGCCGCCTCGATGTAATCGGCCATGCCGCCCTCGGCGTGGCCGCAGCGGTAATGGTGCGAATGGTAATCGAAGGCGAGCGGGGAAGCGGAAACGTGTGTCGTGGTCGTCATTGGGCGCGGGGTCAGTGTACCCGCACAGGTGCGTGGGCGCGGTATCCTGAAAACCGACGCGCGCCCCGAAATCGCGCGCCCCAAACGCACAACGAGGTAAACATGCACGTACTTTTCATCGGCGGCACGGGCCTGATTTCCACCGCCATCGCCCGCCAGCTGCTTCAGGCCGGCCATGAGGTCACGCTGTTCAACCGGGGCAAAAGCGAAAACCGGATCGAAGTCGGCGGCGCCCACGTTTTGCACGGCGACCGCAAGGATTACGCGGCCTTTGAGCAAACCCTCGCCGACAAGAACTACGACGTGGTCGTGGACATGGTCGCGTTCCACCCCGATGACACGGCCTCGGCCGTTCGCGCCTTCGAGGGGCGGTGCGGGCAGTTCATCCATTGTTCGACGGTCTGCGTGTATTCCGGCCCGCCCCAGCAACTTCCCGTGACCGAGACCGAGCCGTTTCACAGCATCGGCGGCTACGGCAAGAACAAAATCGCCATTGAGGAAATGCTGTTTGCAGCGCACGCGGACCGCAAATTCCCCGTCACGATCCTGCGCCCGTCCCACAGTTACGGCGAGGGCGGCGGGATCATTCGGGCGTGGGGACCGGGCGACACGTTCGTGGACCGGCTGCGAAAAGGCAAGCCGATCATCGTGCCCGGCGACGGCACGAACTTGTGGGCGAGTTGCCACGTGGACGACGTTGCCGTGGGCTTCATCGGCACGATGGGAGAGGAAAAATGCATCGGGCAGGCCTACAACATCACCGGCGACGAGTGGATGACCTGGAACACGTACCACGAACAGGTTGCCGAGGTCTGCGGCGGCACGTTCAACCCGGTTTACGTTCCCGTCACCACGCTGCGCGAGGTCGCGCCCAAGTCGTCGGGCGGCGCGTGGGAAATCTTCGCCTGGCCCTCGATCTTTTCCAACGACAAGATTCGGCGCGATGCCGGCTACCCCGGCCAGACGATTTCCTGGCGCGAAGGCGTAAAGCGCAACCTTGATTACCTGGAAGCGAGCGACAAACTCAAAAACAGCGACGAGGACGATTACGAAGATCGGCTCGCCCAGGCCGTCGGCGCGAGCGTTGCCGCCCTGCCCCGGCAGTCGTAGATCAGGAGCACGAAATTCTTTGGAAATTTTGGAAAACACCACGAAACTCATGGCGCGGCTCGCCGACATCCAGCATTTAGGAACGGCGATGGCCGTGCTGGGTTGGGATCAGCAGTGCTACATGCCGCCCGGCGGCGCGGCCGAGCGGGCCGAGCAGTTCGCAACGCTTGGCCGCATCCGCCACGAGATGGCGACGAGCGATGAAACGGGCAAACTGCTCGAAGCCGCCGAGGCCGAGGTAAAAAGCGCGGACGCCGACAGCGACGCGGCGCGGGCCGTTTACATGGCCCGCCGCGACTTCGACCATGCCACCAAACTCCCGCCCGATCTCGTGGTCGAGATAGCGAAAGTGACGACCATCGGGCACGAAACCTGGGTCAAGGCGCGCGAAAATAACGATTACGCCAGTTTTGCCCCCACACTCGAAAAGGTCATCGAACTGAACCGGCGCGTGGCCGACTGTTTGGGCTATGAGGAGCAAAGGTACGACGCCCTGCTCGACCAGTACGAACCGGGCAGGAAGACCGCCGACGTCGAGCGCGTCTTTGCCGACCTGCGCCCCGGCCTGGTGCAACTGGTGCGGGAAATTGCCAGCGCGCCCCGACCCATTGACGACGGCATTTTGAAGCGCGATTACGACGAGGCGGGGCAGGCCGCGTTCGGCGAAATGGTCGTGCGGCGCCTGGGCTTCGACTTCGAGCGCGGGCGGCAGGACAAGGCCGTTCACCCGTTCTGCACCTCGTTCACCCGAAACGACGTTCGCATCACCACGCGTTTCGACAAAAACTGGCTGCCCTGCGCGCTCATGGGCAGCATCCACGAGACCGGTCACGGATTGTACGAGCAGGGCTTCGATCCCAGGCACGACGCCGTTCCGCCGCTCGCCGATGCGGCCAGCCTGGGCGTCCACGAGTCCCAATCCCGCCTTTGGGAAAACATCGTCGGCCGCTCGCGCCCGTTCTGGAACGTTTTCTTCCCCGCCCTGCAAAAACAATTCCCGGCCGCGCTGGGCGACGTGGACGTGGAAAAGTTCTACCGGGCCGTCAACAAGGTCGAGCCGAGCCTGATCCGCGTCGAGGCCGACGAGGTGACATACAACCTGCACATCATGCTGCGCTTCGAACTCGAACTCGCGCTTTTGTCCGGCGAACTGAACGTGCGCGATTTGCCCGACGCTTGGAACGCCAAGATGGACGACTACCTGGGCGTCACGCCCCCGAACGACGCCGAAGGCTGCTTGCAAGACGTTCACTGGTCCGGCGGCAGTTTCGGCTACTTCCCGACCTACGCGCTCGGCACCCTGCTTTCCGCGCAACTTTACGACAAGGCGCTCAAAGACACCCCGAAGATCGAGGGCGACCTTGCGGCGGGCGAGTTCGGCAGTCTGCTTTCCTGGCTGCGCGAAAACGTCCACCGGCCCGGCCGCCGCTACCTGCCCGCCGAACTCGTCGAGCGCGTGTGCGGCGAACCCGCCCAGTCGCGTTCTTATCTCAACTACCTGAACGGCAAATTCCGCGACCTGTACGGGCTGTGACGGAAACGAGCCGCAAAAGACGAGAAACGCTGCCAATAACAAGGGCCGGAGGGTGAAGCCGATCTTCGTCCTCCGGCCCATTTTGTTTTGCCCGCCGGGCCGCCGCCCATGCGCGTTCGTAACCGACGCGCGCGGGACGGGTCTTATTCACCAGAAAGGCGACTTTCCATGGGGTTCGTGATCGAAGGATTGTTCGCGGTCGGGCTGGCGTGCGGCGTGGCGTGGCTGTGGTCGCTCAAGAAAAGCGTCGCCAAAGACGTGAGCGTCGCCCGCGAAGAGCAAAAACAGGCGGATGAAGCCCGTGCGCGGGCCGAGCGCGACGCCAAATTGCTGCGGCCCGGCGAACTGTTGCGCTGTTTGGGCTGTGAGATGACCTTCGAGGGACCGCTGCCCGCGACCGGCTGCCCGCGCTGCAGCCTTTCCGCCCTCGTGGTCGCCGAGGAAGATTATCGAAACGGGAAGCGGGCCGCCGAAACGGCCGCCGACGTTCCGCTCACGGCCGGGAACGGGACCGTTCCCGGCCGAAAGGAAGATTCGTAAATGGCTTCACCAAAACCCTCGCTGTTCACCATGCCGTCGCCCAAAAGTGGGGGCGGGCGGCCGAGCATTTCGGGCCGCACCAAGTTCGTCGGCGTGCTCGGCCTGCTCGCCCTGCTCAGCGTCGTCTTTTTGACGACCTCGCTCAAGGTGGGCGGGCACATGGCCGGCCCGACCTACATCGCGCCCGGCAACGCCGGCCTGCGCATTGACAACTACCGGGGCAAGATCGAGACGGCCCTCATGCCGGCCGGCACGCACTGGCAGGGAATCTGGGAAACCGTGATCGAAATCCCGACCTCGCAGCGCACCATCAGCCTGACCGGGGCCGACAACGATCCGGTTCAGGTCAACACGATTTCCAACATGCTCCACGTGGACGTGAGCGCGCAGTACCGCATCGAGCCGGAAAAGGTCGCCGCGCTATACGGCGCGTACCAGGATCAGTTTTCCGACCTGAAACGCTTCGAGAACACCAACCTGGAGCCGGCCGTCAAGGGGGCCATCAACTACGCCATCGGCGACATGGACACCGCCGCCGCGCTCACGACCGTGGGCAAGCAAAAGGCGGAGCAGGCCGCGCTCAAAACCTTGAACGACGAGTGGCAGCCGCGCGGCATCGTGTTCTCGAACCTGATGATCCGCGGCATCGAGCAGGACCAGGAAAGCAAGGATTTGCTGTCCACCACGCTCGCCAAGATGCAGGACATCGAGAACGCCAAACTGACGCTTCAGCAGCAAAAATTCGACAACGCGACCACGCTCCAGCAGGCCACCGCCGAGGCCAAGGTCAACCATTTGCGCAGCGCGACCCTGACCGATCTGTACGTCCAGGACCAAATGCTGGGCCAGGTGCGCCGGCTGTACCTGCCCAGCGACCAATTGATGAGCGTGCTGCAAGGCAGCGGCGCCGCGAAGGGCAAAAAATGAAAACATTTCTCATCGCGCTCGCGGTCGTGCTTCTCGCGGGCGTGTTCCTGGTGCGCAACACCAGCGGCTTCGTGGTCAAGACCGGCAACGTCGGCCTGGTCATCAACCATTATTCGGGCAAGATTGACAGTCGCGTTCGCACGGCCGGCTTCAACGCCCAGCCGCCGTTCAGCGGCAACGAACTGGTCGAGGTCCCGACCTACCAGCGAACGTACACGATGGTGCGCGACAGTTCGGAGGGCAGCCACGCGGGCGACGACAGCGTGCTGGTGAACACCCTGTCCTCGAACACCCTCAACGTGGACGTGAGCATCACCTACCACCTCGCCTGGGACCCGGCCCAGCCCGGACGCATGGTCGCGCTGTACAACAAGTACCGCAGCCAGTTCCACGACTTCCCCGCCTTCGAGGAAGTCCAGTTGCGCCCCGCGTTCCGCCAGGCCATCGTGGACGCCTTCGGCTCGGCGACAACTTCGCAGAACATGACCGGGGCCGGCAAGCGGGTGGCCTCCGCCTTCGCCCTGAAGCAGCTCAACGAACGCTTCAACGACGACAGCATCCTTGTGGACGAGGTGCGTATTCGGGCCATCTACCCCGACCCGGCGACCGTCGCCGCGCTGCGCTCCCGCCTGCAAGCCCAGCAGAACCTGAAACTGTCGCAACTCAACCTGCAATTGCAGCGGCTGAACAACCAGCGTTCGGTCCTCAAGGCCGAGGCCGAAGCGCGGGCCGCCCAAATCCGGGCCGCCTCGCTCACGCCGCGCCTGGTCAAGTTCAAGCACATCAAGGACATCGAGATCATCGGCGTCCCGCGCGGCGCCATCGTCAACCTGCCCAGCACGGGCGAGGCGAGCGGGGTCACGGAGACCGCGCCCGCCGCCCAACCCCCCCCAGCTGCCTCGGACGAGGCGGCAGGCCAAGGCCAGTAAACAGCGCCCTGGCGACTAAAGTCGCGGGCTACAAAAGAACAAAGTCTCCTTCGGAGACTGCGAGGGTGGACCGGGTTCCCAAAGGGTCGCCGTCAGCCGCCTTCCCAGTCTCCGAAGGAGACTTTGTTCTTTTGTAGCCCGCGACTTTAGTCGCCAGGGCGCGCGCGATGCGCGCAAAACGCGCAGGACCAGCCCGCCTGCCCGTCGAACCTGCCCTCAGCCGTGCCTGCCGCCGACCCTCACATCCTGACCCTGTTTGAGCACGAATCGCCGCCGTTCGCCTGGACCGCGCGCGACGTGGCCGCCCTCGAACAACTCCGAACGCTCGCGGGCGGCGACGTACTGCGCGCCACCGTGAAAAACGGTGCGTCCGTTCTTCAGGCCGCGCAGTTCGTCGGCGTCGTCCGTCTGGGCGGGCGCACGATCCAAATCCTGCCCAAGATGTTCCGGCCGGGCGCGGGTTCGGACACGGACCGAGCCGAGCACGCCCGGCAGGCAGCGCGCAACCTCCTCCACCTGCTCGCCTACGCCCGCAACCTGCCCCTGCGCGAAACGCCGCGCGCCCCGCTACGCGACCAGGCAACCGATTGGTTCGAGATACTCACCCGCCTGTTCGCGTCCCACCTGTGGGACGAGTGGCGGCGCGGCCCGCTGCGAGGCTACGTCGCCTTTGACCACGACCGCTCGTCGGTTCTGCGCGGCCGGTGGCGCGTGGCCGAGCAGATACGCCGCCCGTGGGAAAAACACGTCTTCGCCATCACGGCCGACGAGTTTTCCGCCGACAACCGCCTCAATCGCGTCCTGCGCTTCGTGGTCGAGCGGCTGTGGCATCTAACGCGCGACGCGGACAACCGGCGCGCGCTCGGCGAGTTGCGTCAGGCGATGGAGGCGGACGGCGTCGTTCTGCCCGGCCACGTTCGCGCGTCCGACGCGGCCCCCGGCCTGCTTTCGCGCCTGCACGGGCGTTTCGCCTCGCTCCTCGCGCTTGCCCGGCTGTTCCTTCAGGGCGGCGGCCTCGAACTGCTCGCCGGCCGCGCGGACACGCCCGACACCTTCGCCTTCGTGTTCGACATGAACCGGCTTTTCGAGGAGTTCGTGTGGGGCTTCCTCGCCCGCCACAAAGATGAAATCCTGCCGGGCGAACTGCGAAACTGCGTCCTGCTGCCACAAACGCGGGGAGCGCAAAGGCACCTCGCCCTGCGCGCGGCCGACAGCCGCCCCGTCTTCCGCCTCGAACCCGACATCGCGTTTCAAGCGCCAAACGGCTCGTTCCCGCTTCTGCTCGACACCAAGTACAAGCCGCTCGACCCGGCGCGAAACGCCGTCCGGGGCGTGTCACAGGCCGACTTTTACCAGATGTTCGCCTACGCTCACGCCTACGACTGTTCGCGCGTCCTGCTGCTCTACCCGCAAACCGAAACGTCCGGCCGCCTGCGCGAACGGTTCACGACCGGCAACCCGCCCCGCGAAATTACCGCCGCCACGATTGACCTGCGCCTCGACCTGGGCAGCCCGGCCGGAAAACAAAGTCTCACAAACGAATTGCGCGACTGCCTCACCTGGGGAGAAAATCAATGACCGACACGCCAGCCGTCTCGCCACCCTCCGGCGGCTTCGACCGGGAAAGCGAAGACTACGCGCGACGGTCAGCCGAAAAACTGTTGCCCGACGAGGAAGTACGCCGAGCCGCCTTGTCCCTGCTCGCTCGCTGCATTGCCCGTGCTCATCAGAGCGCCCCAACGAGTTGGGGAGTGACACTACACAAAGACGGCAGTATTACGCTCAGCGTGGGCGGAGGACTTTACGCTTGGTGGCTGGGGTCGTCGCGCCTTTTTTTGGCGGCAACGAACGAGGCCCTTGCCACGACCAATGCGTCCACAACGTTGGACGCCCTGATCCAGTGGCGAAAGCCCTACAAAGCCTACCCAGAGTCTCGTACTTTCCGGGTTCCGTACGAGAATATCTCTACGGTCTTGCCTCTTGTTCAGCCCGCCGTGGATGCTTTCGTTGACCTGGTTTCTAAAAGGCGATCTCGGCTTTGGAGACCGGGTCGAGATGTGCACTCACCCGGCGTCCTCCGTTATCTTCGCGCGTATCTTGGGGTAGACGTGCCGGACCCGGACTACACGGTCGCCGAAGTGAACGACGAGCAGATTACCCAAAGCAGTGAGTTGAGATACTTCCTCGAAGTAACGACGCGCGATGACCCGGAACGCAAGTATCCTTTAGGACAGGCGCTGTTCTCCTCGCAGAAAGGAAGGAACGGGCAACGTGTTCCCTCCTTCGACATGATGACCGAACTCCGGCCCGGCGACGTGGTGTTTCATCTGCGTAACCGAGACGAAGGACGCATCGAAGGTGTATCGCTCGTGGCGGAACGCTTCCGCGAACAGGAGCGCGAACCCGGTCGGCCCGGCTACTTCGTGCCTTTGAAGCAGTACGAACGCCTCGATCCGACGCTGGACAAGTCCGACTTTCTTCATCATCAAGACGTACAGCAAATTCTGGCTCCGCTTCTGGTCCAAGCACCGGCGCAGTTCCAACTCCACTTCTACGACAAGAATCTTAACCTCCAGCAAGGCCGCTATCTGACCCGGCTCCATCCAAGCATCGTGTGCGCATGGAACGAACGTTACTCCGCTATAACGGACGGAAAACGCTTGCCTCACGTCCGGTCAAGCCCGCAAGTCCAACCGACCCTCACGCCTCCGCCCGCCGAATTCGCGCCACTTCTGGACATGGCCGAGCGCACCGGCAACATCCTTCTTTACGGCCCGCCCGGAACCGGCAAAACGTGGCTGGTAAACCACTTCGCCAACTACTACCTGCTCCGGCACAACGTTTCGGCTGACGACGCGGCATCTTACTGGCGGGCCGTGGACGACAAAGACACGGCCACGCAGCACGCGCTCGCGGCAACGGTGCGCGCCGATGATGAGGGCGGCGAGACCGCCGACGATCAGCCCGGCTACTGGTGGATCACCGCCAACGAAAAGGAATGGACGTGGCAAAACCTGTTCACGAAGGGCGAGGAGTTCTTCGACAAGCGGCGCATTGCCAAGAACTATCTCGCCGCAAAACCCGGAGACCTCATCTTCGGCTACCTTGCTCACCCGCACAAACAGATGGTGGCACTGGCGCGCGTCAAGGAGGAGTTGCAGGTGCGGGTTGCTGCTGATGGCACCGAAAAAGCGGGCATCCTGATTGAGCCGGTCGCTCAATTGCAGCACCCTGTCGGTTGGCAGCAACTATTTGAAAACCCGGTGCTGCAATACTCAGAGCCTGTCGTGAACCGAGCACAGGGAACGCTGTTCCGTTTAACCACTGACGAAGCGCAGGAACTCATGCGACTGCTGAACGAGGCGGGAAACGCCATTCAACTGCCAGGCGGGGCAACCGGGCGCAACTTTGTCGAATTCGTGACCTTCCACCAGTCCTTTGCCTACGAGGAGTTTGTCGAAGGCTTGAAGCCAAAATCGGGCGACGACGGCCAAATTTCCTACCCAACTGAGCCAGGCGTTTTTCGGCGCATCTGCGAACGGGCCGGCAAGCACCCCGACAAACGCTTTCTGCTCATTCTGGACGAGATCAACCGGGCCAACATCTCGAAGGTTTTCGGCGAACTCATCACGCTGATTGAGGACGACAAGCGCCTGGGCGAAAAGAACGAACTGACGGCCACGCTGCCCTACAGCGGCGAGCGGTTCGGTGTGCCGCCCAACCTGCTCATCCTGGGCACGATGAACACGGCCGACCGCTCCATCGCCCTGCTCGACCTCGCGCTGCGCCGCCGTTTTACCTTCGTGGAAATGCCGCCCGACCCGGCCGCGCTCGCATCCGCACCCGACGTTGGCGTGAGCCTCGTCGCCCTGCTCACCCGCCTCAACGAGCGCGTCGCCGCGCTGCTCGACGACGATCACCGCATCGGGCACAGTTACCTGATGAACTTAGAGGACGCGGGCGACCTGCGTTTCGCCTGGTACAACCGCGTTGTGCCGCTGCTTCAGGAGTATTTTTATAACGACGGCGAGCGGCTTCAAGCCGTGCTCGGCGAAGCGTTCGTCAAAAAACAGAACCCGCCGGCCGACCTGTTCGACAAAGCGGCCTCCGGCGTGTTGGACACAGACCGCCCCCGCTTCACCATTCACCGCTTCGACAACGACGACGCAGGCTTTCTCCACGCCCTGCGCCGGCTCGCGGGCACGGCGAACGCCCCGGTCGCGTCACAGGCCGCTGAAAACACCGCCGCGCTCGCCGACACGGCTCCGGACGAGGAACCGGAAGAAGACGCTTAGCCCAAAAACAACGGCTATGGATCGGAGCGCGTTGTTCGAGTCAGACGCCTGCTTGCTTCCGGGTTCGTTCCCGAGCACAGGTTTCTCATTGCGAAAGCAGGCAGTCTTTTCTGATAACAACGCGTTCCGATCCATAGCCGGGCATGTCTGCAAAGAGCTTGGGACTTACTGCCTTCGTAGTAGTGGCGATTGAATTCGGCGTAACGCGGGACGCTAAAGCCCAAATCATTTTGGCGGACACTACGTTTGGCGCAAATGGACAGCCTCTGGTCTCTAGCTCTTCTAGCGCTACTGGCGACGGACCATTTGGTATCGGTGCTCAACAATTCGATGGAACCGGCCTACAGGTCGGGGATTTGTTGGGCTATGGATCGGAGCGCGTTGTTACCAGCAAAGGTTGCCTGCTTCCGAATCTGAAAACCTGTGCTCGGAAACGAACCCGGAAGCAAGCAGGCGTCTGACTCGAACAACGCG
>JAABUN010000662.1_pt1 | contig 85706 bp, 86 predicted proteins | sample 5559311 | NCBI WGS metagenome assembly JAABUN01 (sample SAMN10711877, study PRJNA513370) | rock metagenome | isolation source: Antarctica rocks | place: Antarctica: Victoria Land, Siegfried Peak sud
CACACCCTCCCTCCTCAACCCCCACGGCCAATTCCACACCGGCGCCTCAGCATGGGGCATCCTAAACCTCGTATGGCCGAAACCGGACCTGCTGATCTTGGGTGTTGGAGGCAGAATGGTGCCGTTGGCGGAGGAGACGAGGAGGCTGTTGGGGGAGATGGGGGTGAGAGTTGAGGTTGCGGGGACGAGGAATGCGGCTGCGCAGTTCAACCTGTTGGCGACGGAGAGGGGGGTTGGGAGTGTGGCGGCGGCGTTGGTGCCGGTGGGGTGGGGGGTCCGGGGGTGATATGCTGTTTGGTCGTGGGTGTGGTGGGTTATGGGGGTTGTGGATTGGGGTTTCGGGGGTAGATGTGGGTGATGGTGCCGGTTGTCGAGGATCGGGGAACAAATGTAACATATGGAAGACGGAGGTCTAAATAGGTTCCAAGTGTTGTTTTGGTTTACAACACCTGTATAATCACGACAAGAATGGAATATGGAATATATACATTATGACCATCCTCCGACATTACCCTTCTTTCTCTCCCCCAAATACATCCTCCTCATCAGAACCAACAATTACAAGTCACAACATCACTCCCACTCCTCACCCACAGCTCAAGCCCATTCACAGCACCAACGCAGCAACAGCGCCCAACCCAGCCACCAACCCCCCAACAACAACCCGACCCGCCGCATTCGACGGGCTCGTCAGAACCCCCGTCCCTGTCGGCGCCACAGAAGGATTAAACGGTCCATTCGGCGTCGCAGTCGCAATCGCCACAGACGTAACCGGTAACACGCCCGTAGGTACTGCACCACTGACACCTGGCGTTACCGACAGGAACTGTGTAGAATTGACCAGCGCACCGGGCGGTGCGGTGTTGGGCGCGTAGCTGAATTTGAAGCCGGAGGAGTGCGTGATGTTGGAGACTTGGCCGGTGGGGGCGGGGACGTAGTAGGGGCCTGTGCTGAGGGAGAGGGTGGGGAAGGGTTGGGTGGGGGTTGCGGGGCCGGTGGGGGCTTGGACCTGGCCGTCTGAGATTTGGGAGACAAGTGGGGTGGAGGTGTCGGGGGTGGTGGTGCTGATTGGGCTGTCGGAGCTGATGGGGCTGACTGGTGCGGAGGATGATGATGATGATGAGGGGTTGGAATTGGAGATGCCGAATTGGGAGGAGTATTGGAAGTTGCCATCGTGAGTTCCCCCGATCGCAATGATCTTGATACCGTAGCCCTTGTCTTGCGAGGCTTCGAGTGTGGTGTCTGGTGTGTAGGAGTATGATCCCGTGTTCTTCGTGCTTGGAGTTATGCAGGTGGTTGGCACACAGTTGATTGCGGGACCTTTGCAGAGAACAAGAGCGACATCCGTTATGTCAGATAGGAGCTAGTAGTTGTGTTAGTATCCGTAGAATGAAGTGATTCTAATGAGGAAGTACACACATGCCAGGTGATGCTGAAAGCATTGCCAACTGGGACGTTTTTACCAAGGGCAGGGGTATCGATAGCAAGAATGTTGGGAGTGGTATCGTAGCCTATACCCGTCGGGCAGGACGAGAGATCAATAGCAGAGGTGAGGCCAGCATAAGCCGAAAAGGCCACGGTCGCGGTGGAAGCACGCATTGTGATATTGGAAAGATCGAATCTCCTGGATGTTTCGATCTGTGATTGATATGCCAGAGAACGAGAAATACGAGCAAAGTCGTCAAAGAGAAATGTAGATTGCTAATGAGAGTTTGAAATGAACGAGGGTAAAGAGCGTGAGACTGGACAGCGAGGCAGTGCGGGTAAAGGAATGAGGTGCGACGACGATGGCTATTTGAAGTTCATCCCCAGCCGACGGGATCATTGCACACTCAGGGGCTCGTATTTCCAGCTTGTTTAGCTGAAACCCGGGCTGAGATCTCCATTGGGTTAGCCCCGAAAGCCTTCAGGGGTAATCGGACCCTGGATGAATTGGACTATCTCAGCCGCACCACTGGTTGATGAGATTCATGAGATATCTTTCGTGCCTCTCTGCAGGAGGTGTGTAGGTATGTGGCTATTCTCTCCGCATGTTGCAGTGTCGTGGGCGCCATCATCTTGTGTTGAAGCGAGACCCGTTATTCTGTACCAATGTGAAGGCGTGGTATGCTCCGTTGAATCCTTTGCGCCTTAATTTTGGATCCTTGCTAGGCGACAGGATTGAAGCTGTGCGTTGAAGGATTTTGAAGGAAGGAGACCGTTGGCCTGCGAGGCCACCATTGTTATTGGGAAACCTCTAGATTTTAATCCCATCAGAACCTCCGACTGCGATGGGTACAGCAATAACCACAATCAAGCAAAGAACGATGCCAGTCAGAACGCAGAGTCTGCGGCGCGGAGACTGTACCTTGCTCGCAGGATATCGTTGTACCGCTTTCATTCTCCTTCTGACAGCGTCCATGTAAGTCGGTGGAGGCTATTCCATATCGTGCTCCACATAGGACGGAGGTCTGGTAGGGAACCTCGGAAGGGCCACGAAGGAGTGATCTGCTAGATGTGCTGCTTCCAAGTCTGTCAATGGAACATCATCCCTGTTTGGTGGCATTGTGGGGATTTCGAGACCTTGGACGTGATGCGACAAACTCGGGCTTGGGTGAGGTGGAAGCTGGAGTAACGTGGATTGAGGACTTGATGGGAGATAACAGAACGTTGGCTACCTTTTTTTTCATTCTCGTTCTCATGTTCGTGGAGAGTGTGGCTATCGTGTCTTTTCCTGTTTCAACCACTGTACTGGCGACTTTCGCGACCGGGAGTCGATCTGAGTGACGGCTGCGCCACGATACATTGGTTGCATCTGGTATCACCATCATCGACAACGTCCCAGTGGACTTCATGCCTATGATCTGTCATCTTAAGAGGAGAAAAAGTCTGGGATGGACCAATATATTTACGCTCGCCCACGTCCTACTCCACGTGGCCCTTGCGTCATCCCGCCCCACCATACAGATTTTCCCAGCCAACAGCGAGAGTTACGCAACAAAATGAAACGGTATCCAATGAACGCAGTGCTCCCATTTTCAAAATCGAAGTTTTCGAGAAGAGCGCCTGTTCGATCTTGTCGTTGAAATATCACGAGATCGCACAAATGGAGCTCTACGTTGTACAGCGCAGTACAATCCGGTTGAGGGATTGCCGGTCGTAAAGTTCGAACATACCAACTTCATCCAATTCATACTCGACAACATCGAGGCTCAAGTCTACTGCAAGCCACCTGTTAATACTCAGAGGCCAGCCACAATTAGGTCCACGCGAGGCTTCCTTCGCGGCAGGTTGCAGTCGTAGCTGATGGTATCTGTGATGCGCTGGTCGTGCTCTGATCTCAGAGAGGGGAGGGGAGTAAGGCGAGGTAGGGAAGCGCGCTAGCGAAAAAAGGTCAATGGTGGCTGGTGAGATTGGTTAGAACATGGATGGAGCCATATCCGGATCTAGAGATGGAGGAGACGGAAACTCTCAATGATACAATACGTACCCATTCCACAGAAAATACTGTGAGCAACGCACGGAAGGGATTTCCTCATATCTACAGTCTAGCTAGCAGCTTGTTCAGAGAGCCGTGGAAGCGTTGTGCAGGATCTGTAGCTCAGTGAACACTATGTACGAGAGTCAGGGCTTACATCGACACTGAAGATTGTTCGTCATACAGGTGTCTAGTGATGCTGTGAGAACGCATTCCAAACCCCGTCGCGCTTTGTTTACCGTCAAACGTGACTGTCCTGGCGAGCGCACTTTCATCGCATTGTGTACTCGATCCTGCACTAAGTGTTCTTGTTCCTGGAGATGCTGTATCGGATTACGTAGGCAAGGAGTCGTGCCCTCTATCCTATCTCTTGCGTTCAAATTCAAGTTTAAGCTATCATTATGAACTCCTCAACCACCAAAGAGTGATCTGAAAATTCTGTAGTGATCTTCTGCACAACTATAGTTCTGAACTTTGAGGTCCATCATGTTGATTCCCTGATGAAATCCCTTACACGAGAGAATGGCGCTACAGATGGCTTACAATTTAGGAGGTCTGATACTCCGACGTAGCTGACTATGACGAGATGGTTCTATGACCCTATCTCTAGACCTCTATCAACTATACACGTACGAAAAAAAGATAGGAGTTCTATGACTGGAGGAAAGTTGTGTTTATTTGTTGTAAAAATCACAATCTCAGTACCTACGCACTCGACACCCAAAGTTCAAGAAGTCTTACGGAAGTTCCCTCTCCTCATTCGCTCCAGCGCTGAACCAGAACAGTGTAAACAATATGCCATATGAAGATGAACTGGCGGGTAGCTCAAGTTTCAAGGAGCATTTTAGAGGACTCATAGTGGCCACCTTTACGGGGGCCTGGATTCCAGTAGATATGGAGATTACTAGGTCTTTATATAGAAGTGCGAGCATGACATTATCGGTAATAGAAAATATCGTATTTCGGAATAACTGTAGATAGCAATAAACTGGAATGGATCTATAATGGTAGGATGGTCTTTATAGCTTGCGCTAGTTTAGCCCATCATACCATTCTCGGTACTTTATTGTCGGCGCTCCGGGTGGTAAGGGAGCTTCTAGATATTCTTCTGGTCTAACAGGTTGGGATTTAGGCGTCCCGTGGCTATCAAGCCTGCCATCTGTAGCTTCTTGGTCAGGTTGCGCCATGAATAAGCGTTTCTTGTTTTGTAGCTCGAGCACCTCAAGCTGACGCTGATAGTCTGCCAATGCCCAAGTTTCGGAGATTGAACACTGTCTGTGTCAGCACAATTCCCAACGTTACGCAGAGTGCAGACTTGGGCCTATTACCTCAACGACTTGGCTGCCAGTGGAAGAAGTTGGCCCTGATGATGATGCTTCCGGATGTACCTTTGGGTGAAGTGCTGAAAGTGCCGCATCCCGAATTTGTGGCAGATTGCTATCTTCATCCGCAGAGTTGACACTCCGAGTAAGCAGCTTTAGCTCGCGTAATTTTGGCAGGCGATCAACTCTGACCGGAAAATCTCTGGAATCTGGAGTGAAATGATCTATGCCCCTGCCAGCCTGGACCCCGCCACTTTGGGGTTTGTAATTGGACTGCTGATGGGTTTCTGAAGGGTAACTGTCTTGCCACTGGGAGTAATCGGATGACGCATAATCTTCGAATTGATCCCCCATCTTTACACTGCCGGGCAACCGGCCTTGAAGAGCGTTTGCGCTGGAATTCGCAAAAGAAAATCCCTGGGCGTTGATTTCTTGGTTTGATAAATCACTCATCCGTTGTGGTAGAGTTCGCCCGCTATATGAGGAGCCTTGCTGCTTGCCTCGCTGTGAGCCAGGGCTTTCCGTCTCATCGCTTAAGCCTTCTACCCTGTCACTTGTACGGTGTCTCCCAGATGATGGGTCATTGAGCCGGAAAAGAGGGCGATCCCTCCGCGAGTGACGGGGCCAGGCTCCCAAAGATTCTGGAATGGAAATGATCTTTTCCTCCTCGTGATAACAGGAAGTATGCTTATCTAGCGCCTCCCGGTTTTTGAAGGTCCAGCCATTAAATCCACATGCAGCATCTATACATTGGAAACGGGGAGCGTGGCCATCCTCGTGATGCTTTCGGAGCTCGACCGAATCAAAACCTATGGTAGAACGAGGGCAATTTGGATAACGGCAAAAGAACGCACCCGATTCATGGCGCGCTTGGAAAGTCCTCAAATTTGCGTCATTGGGATTTTCTATTGCCAACAGATCCTCGACGATGCTTTGGTACCGAGGTCGAATATCTGTGAATAGGTTTTGATCCAAACAATTCCTGTCAGCACTGGCTACGTGTGAAGTTAGCATCAGAGGAACTCCAGTGGTGGCATTTGAAGCCACATACAAGAGGGACTGGTGACAGAGTCAATATTCGAAGACCTCTTCCTCCAATGTAGCAGTGTCTTATCCAATAAATTATAAGCAGGAGCCGAAAGCTCTAAGGGGTCCCAAGGTCTCCCTTGTGCGATGGGGGTCTCGTCTTCATCGTTACTATCCCCAAATTTCTTTATAGACATGTCATTATACCTCATAACAAGAGACTCCAAAGCCTGGTGCAGAGAGGGTATCTCATTCGCCAGTATGCAAGACTCGGCATTTGGATCGAACATGTCTATGAGATGGTCAAACCAATGATGGTTCGCATACGGCTGCAAATCATGGAGGCAGAGCGCAATCGCCGAGAGCAAGTCTTGGTTGGCGATGTCCTCATCAATCAAGTCAAAGCTTGACACCATATAGAGAACGCAAGCCAATGATACGGTCATATGGGCTCTTGGTGACTGCAAAAGGGGGAAGTGATGAGAGTGCTGTAAGTAACTAAATGCAGCGGTCAGAAAATCTAAGCGAAGACTGGAAATGTTTAAACCTACTGCAGGGCCGTAGAATGACAGAAAGTCACGTACCCACCAGGACCCTAGGCATACATCAAAGTCAGCTTTGCTTTATTAGGCCCCGAACAAAGTTACGAGACCGCGCTGTGGAGTAGAGAGGTGCTTGAAAGATAGGACTGTTCCTCAACATCAACCAGCTATGAAAAGCGGGGAAGCGAAAATTTGCTCAGAATATCCATATGCTTCCAAGACATCAGGCAAGTCGACGTACGTCGTTAGATTGAACGACTGTGAAGATGGGCAGATTCAAAACTTCACTCGGAAAGTGCCTCACCTCTTCAACGTCGATGATTGGGTTGCATAAAGTCAGCACGTCGCCCCGAATTCTAGTTGACTTCGTTATCTTCGGGACTTGGCCGTCCAAGACGATGCCACTCTCCAACTCGATCCGCCTTAGGGGACGTTTTGCGACTATCATCCATTGAAATATGCGTAAGGCCCTGCGTTGATTGGCAGTCCCTCCATCGCCACAGATTGCTGTAATGAGTTTGTGATACCTTAGTGCTCGTCAGCGTACGCTGATATCGAATCAATGATTTGGGAAGAATATTACAGAGCCTTGATCTCCTGTGGCAGAGTCTCAATTGCATCACGTATGTCCATCTCAGAGTAGAGGGATCTAAGTGCGGACATTACCAATTTGACCCAGAGAAACATCCCTAGCATATATCAGATCCATGGGAGATCGTGAAGACTCCGGGATATACTTACCGTGGGCCTTGGTCATGATTTGATCCCCCAAGTCTTCGATGAGTTCGGAGGAGAATTCGTGATGGAGGTTGCGGAGTTGTGAGTTGACATATAATGAAATAGTGTGGTTGACATTTTCCGCATAGTCGTCTAGCCGCACCGTTGGCTTCAATTGTAGAAGTTTGGATATGGACGCGATTTTCTGGCTCGCGATCAGAATCTTGCAAGCTCCTGCGGACGGCCCCTTGATCACTAAGAGATCCTCTATAAACTCCTCATAGTCGTTTCGGGAACACTCATCTAAGCCATCCACGACTATTCGCACTGCTTTATCGGCTGATGCAATCAGCTTTTCAAGTATGATCCCGAGACTTTTCTTTGTTGGCCGCAAGCCATTATTGGCAAATGTTTCCAGTATGTAAGGCGCAAGTTCCTTCTTAGCTGCGAGTAGTTGAGTAGCAAGATTCCGTAGGATCTCACTCGATAATCCCAGGGAAAGCTGCCGGTGTGAGCAAAAGTAATAAATGACAAGCGTGTCCGTTGTGTCTTGGATGTGCTCGATGATCTTCGAACATATTATACTTTTTCCTATGAAGAGGTCAGCCCCGATTTGTAATGAGACTGACAGCAGGCAACCCAAGTGACAATATGCGCTCAATACAGGTGTCACTGTGTTACAGTATCCCGATAACACCCATGGGACTAATACATCTCCTTTTGACCAGATTGTCTGGGAACAACGATAGTAGAATGATACTAGCGCCACTCTAGTGGTGTAAAGAACATAGAAAGACCAAGCACCTGGGGTCTGTGACTCTCAGGACTCTTGGCAGTCATACTCTTCCACATACCAATCTCTCTCGTAGCCAGCCTGAAATTTTAAATATATTCTGGCAAAAGGACATGCGTAACACTCACCAGCTCCGGGCTTTCCGTTGAGCCAAACGAAGGAGGGTTCGCGGCCTTTCTCAATCCATGAGAGAATCGTTGCTTCCTTGAGCGCCCAATGATCACTCGTACCATTGCATGCTTTTAATAATTTCATGAGTGTTTTTTCCTGCTCTTCCCCTGCATTTAACCATGCGACTGCTTCCCTCGTTTGGGTAGCAAGCCTCTCACGCTCAGCTTTGTCAACTTCATCCGCATGTTTCACTCGCCAGTGGTTGATTTGGCCAATATATTCACTTCTCCAGGACTTGGCTTCGGTGATGCTGATTGCGTTGGCCTCAGCATCGATCAGATCTCTATGTTTCCTGATACCCTCAAGAATTCCTTGGAAACGCAGGCTGAAAGAATTCCACAGAGAATCGAATACCATTTTCCAAGCTGTAAGGCGAATGGGATGCTTCATCAGCGGAAGGTTGGGCAAAAGATATACCTAGCTCACCGCGTTGCCGGAAGAATTTGTAGGCTCTGCCGTGGAATTCAAGTATATCAGAATAGAAGAAGCCAAGACTCTGCTGAAAGTCGTCATTATCTCTAAAAGCGACAGATAATTTGTCGAAGCGTGGCATCGCCTCTCCTATCATCGCATAAGCGTCGATTAACTTTTCGAGAGCGGAAATATGGCCCTGAGAGATCTAGGGGTGTGTTACAAGAAGTCAGTGACGTGACTCTATCATTGTAAGGACACTCGATGGCTATCCCTCCGGTCACTAAAGCTCTAGTAGAGGCTACACCAACCTGAAGTAGGAGCTTTATCGGCGCCTGCATGGGAAATTAGCTAGCTCTGGCAGTCTTTCGCCAATACTTACCCAAATGTACGGTAGATATGGCGTTCCTTGACACAAAACCTCAATGACCCCTGAATACTTTTCAATTCCTGCCAGAAAGGGTTGTATACGGTGAAATCCACGAAGCGATCTTCGTAGCTGAAGTTGGCGTTCAATGTCCCTGGTAGCGATCCATACATCCTCCATTGTTGTCAGCGTAAATGAGCGGGCATCATCCTTGCTCACCGAATCTCTGAGCCGTTCGAATGCGATACCGAAAGATGTAGGCGGGGCAACATTGGTTGCCGTGGATATGGTTGATACCATTGCAAATGCAAGACTCACAGCAGCCTGGCAAAAGCAGCCTTGTGTGACGTCTGAATGGTCTCAGGCTGGCGCTCTAAGTTGCTCTAAGATTTGCAAAGGGCCGCTTGTCAGTGAGCACCACCCGCGCTGAAGACTGGTGATAAAAGTGATGAACGATACTGTGTTCATGAGTGGATTCGTGAAGACAGATGCAACGGCAAAATGATCTTCATATCTAGGATACTATTGTGAGGCTACTTGCGTTGGTACAATTGCCTGTGGAAACCGCAGGTATACAAGGCTACATCGTATGTGTGGGGGTTGTGCACTGCCTGCATAAGAGACCCGAGCGACCAATCAGAAGAATGAGGCTGAGACCATGGCTGACCGCCCACACGCACCCTGCCTGTTCCGTTGAGCCTCAATTAGAACAGTAGATGCCACCTTCAGTTGTATCAGAATGAATGAGTAGATGGGCGCCATCAGAGATTAAGGTAGCTGATAGATAGCCAGGGTTTGGAGCGTGCGCAGCGATGACCGATCGGCAACGGGATGCTTGACCGTGGAAACGGATCTGCCTAGATCATACCCTAAGCTCAGAGGTCTTCTCCAGTCAATCCGAGCATTATAAAGCTGTCAAAACGACAGCAGAGCCCTGCAGCCAGGATGTCCACATTTCGGACCAGCGACTGTCAAGTTTAGTCCGAGACGATCAGGATGAAAGGAGAGATGAGAATCATGATGAGCATTGTCAAAACCTGCGCCCACGATGTAATGGAGGTGCGTACCAAACCATGGAGCGGATATACGCCGGCTCATCCCCTTTTCACCAGCACCAGATGAAGCCGTCAATTGCGTTGTCAACGAGGGAAGTCCATTGCATCACGCACTCGATTGGTCGGCTCGAAGCCAGCAGTATGTGTGCACCGAGCAGCATATGACATACTCCATATCGCACGAGAATTCTCAACCGTTGACAAGTGACACTTCCATTACTCAGAGAATATCATTCATGGATTGCAGTAGAAGCCAGTCAAACACCACCGGTTTCATTGCCCACGAAGCATCGCTTGGTCCGTCCCATGGTCAATATATCCCGAGCGAGCCTCGTGAAGTTCCGAGCGGACTCACTAAAGAACAGGTCTGCTTTGGCATGGTAGGACGATCCTTCTGATTGATATCTGTCGCTGAGTAGTAACGACTGACAGCTCAGTCCTAGCTCGAAAATATTCCTATCCTTCAACGGCAGCCTGGATTCTTTGAGCATGTCGACGGATATATTGCAGTCTCCTTAATTACAGAATTAGAGACAACGCAACTCCTCTCGGACTCGGGGCATATGATCGGAGCAGTCGATTCTCGATATTCAAGGATATTTAAAGTCTTCCAGGGCGAAGACAGCATTGAGTCTCAAGCTTTTGTCATTCCTCTAACCCTCGAGGAACACGGCACAAGTCGCGACAGAGTCAGACCAGGACGTAAACAGACGTCAAGGTTGCAGATTAGACCTCTTACGTTGTCAGTGATCTGGTACGGGCTAATGGATAAGTTTGAAGATATAGGCGAGTTCTTCTTGCAATGCTCGGAATATCTGCAAGCTCCTTCACACTGCGATCGCAATGTACCCTATCGCAACCCCCAGAGCTTGTCCGGAAGAGATGAAAATCCAGCTATGACATTTGATCTCAGAGAAAAGCTCACGTTCTCCGAGTTTGAGACACTGACACAAGGAGCTGATCTATCGGCTAGCCTTCAAACTGGTAACACATATCCGGAGACAGAACCACAAGCGGCGATTCGAACGCCACTACATAGGTAAGCCGACAAGCCGGACTCGTCTTCAATCTTATCCTGCAAAGTAGACGGCTACCGCTGATAGGTTCTAGTCATCAAAAGCAAGCTTTGACGTTCATGTTGAGGCGCGAAGAAGGTTCAAAGGAATTCTGGAGGCCAATTTCCAACGAGACCAATAATATGACACGGTATGCACGCGAATTATTGGTGGAAGATATCCATAGGCCGAGATGGGGAGCTAATTCTGTTCAAGGTACGTGAATACAAAAACTGGAGAAATTTGTCATTCCCACCCGGGTGAAGTCAAGGGAGGTATCCTTGCGGACGCTATGGGATTAGGAAAGTCATTGAGCATGATATCTCTGCTGGCGACAGACTGGTCACATCGAGCCAAGCGAATAAGACCGACGCTGCTCGTTGTTCCGCCTTCTCTCCTTCGCACATGGGAGGATGAGCTAGAGATTCACACCCACTCAGATACCCTAAGGCTCTGGAAATACCACGGGCCGAAGCGCTCAGATGACACGACTGTGATGCTTGCGCATGACATCGTGTTGACGACTTATGATGTAGTGGCCTTAGAATGGCGTAGTCTCAACAATGGGCGAAAACCTCTTTACTCGCGCAGCTGGCATCGCATCGTCTTGGACGAAGGTGAGTCAAAGCCCCAGATTGTGAACGCGCCAGCCAACGTATGTTTCTTAGCCCACGAGATCCGTAATTGCAATACCATCCGGGCTAAAGCGATCTACGCTCTGAAAGGCCACTTGCGTTGGGCCATGACGGGGACTCCAATCCAGAACCGGTGGGAAGATCTTGCCAGCTTACTCATATACCTCGAAGTTTATCCAAACAGTGATACAAGATCACTCAGGGCCATGCTGAGACCAACCCCATCCAATTCGCACATACGGAGTATGCTGACCACAATCTGCCTACGTCGGCCTAAGGACGCAATAGATTTACCTCCTCGCACAGACAAAATACGTAAAGTTCAATTTGAGGTCGACGAAGCCGCAGCTTACAAGGACATGAACGAGTTTGTAATGGCTAACATTTCTCAGGAAGCAGGGCAAAGTCACCCGAGGACAACTTCTAATATATTAACGAAGATCAACTCGCTCAGGCAAATATGTAATCTTGGGACTTCTTATCAAAGCTCTCAGCATCGATCGAATGAGTTCGAAATTGATATTGCCAACGAGCAAGAACTTTTTGACGGCATGATGTGTGCTGGGGCGGCCGTCTGCACCAGATGCAATGGGGATCTTGAGGAAGGCAACTCGGATACCATTGGCGGACCACAACTCGCCACTTGCGGTAGACTGATATGCGCTTCTTGTTTCGTTATGTCAGAAACAACTATGGATGCCGATCATGTAGCCTGCCTGGGTCGAGCACATTGCAAGCTTCTTGCAGTCGATGTGTCCGACCCAGCTCCAATCCTCACACAGCCATCGATGTTGCGATTATCGACCAAGATTAGAGCACTGCAGAATGATCTACTGAACGTGCCTGTGCTGGAGAAGAGGTAAGTATTCTCGTTAGAGCTGAGCTATCACTGCAATATGTTCTTACGTATCTAACAGCATCGTCTTTTCCTCATGGACTACAACTCTAGACCTCATCAGCACGGCTCTCAGAGAAGTCGAGATACCCTATACACGCGTTGATGGGACGATGACTCGCAGCGAACGCCAGCAATCTCTTACATCCCTTATTAGAGATCCTCAGATTCGAGTGATATTGATATCTCTTCGCTGTGGCTCGACGGGGTATACAATCCCAGATTTTTCTATCAGCCCATAATTTCTAACTTCATCAGGCTTAATTTGACTGCTGCAAACAATGTCTTTCTCATGGAGCCACAATGGAATCCTATGCTTGAAGATCAAGCCCTTGATCGTGTGTATAGGATCGGGCAGACGAAGAAGGTCACGACCATTCGGTATATCGTGAAGGGCACTGTGGAAGAGGTGAGTTATAGTCAATCGTTGTCCATCACAATGACGCAAGTCTGAATGTGTCGAAGAGCATTCGCCATCAGCAATCAAAGAAAAGAGACATGGCTGAGCATGCATTTGCACTTGCTAAGCGGAACGACGACTGGATCGAGGTCAGTATTGGTCTTTCATATGGCTGAGCTTTCAGTTGACCTATCTAATTAGCTGCTACGGGCAATGCTTACCAAAGTACCTTCATGATTCCAGCGATTGAGGAACGGAAGCCGGATCACTGTTGGAATAAAGTACTATCATAGAACATGATATGAATCAAAGACTTGCTAACGCGTCATGACGAACCCGACCAATAGACATTAACGAGACACAAGCCGTAGACGTAGAGTGATCTTGCTGGGAGTGAAGGGCAATTTACGCCTTAAAAACCTTGGCATTCTTGGGTTCCCAAGGACTAATTTACGACAGAGAGGATCATCTGGGCCCGATGCCATTGTGCCTAATCTCGACTTGATGCAGCATTCCAGCTTCTTCAAGTAGCGTAAAAAGCTGTCACTCATCATGGTCAAAGATCAGGAGCCTTTGCTCTCAGAAGACCGCCCGTCTTCCGACCAGTCCAGCGAGCGACTCGTCGAAGAAGAAGAAGCCCTTCTCGCCGGCCAACTAAAGTCTCAACATTCCAGATACGGCTGGAGCTTCTGGCGAGAAGTCGGGCTTTTCAGCTGGGCGCTCATCGCCACCCTTCTCGTGATCACCCTGGCCGTCCTGTACCAACACAAAACTACTTCACAGCCTAGCGACTCCGGCGAATGGGACAAAGACGGAAAGCCGATGGGAAAAAGAAACCTGATATTCATGGTGTCTGATGGTATGGGGCCGACAAGTTTGTCGTTGACGAGGAGCTTCAGGCAGGCTGAGAGCAATTTGCCTATCGATCAGGTACTGGTACTGGATCAGCATCTGATCGGGTCGTCAAGGACGAGGAGTACGTCCAGTCTGATTACAGATTCGGCGGCTGGAGCTACGGCATTCTCATGTGGGAAGAAGAGTTATAATGGTGCGATATCAATGTTACCGGACCATTCGCCCTGTGGAACGGTGCTGGAGGCGGCGAAGAAGGCCGGATACATGACGGGGTTGGTGGTAACAACAAGGATCACAGATGCCACGCCGGCGTGCTTTGCAGCCCATGTGAATAGACGAGATGAGGAGGATAGAATTGCTGAACAGATGATCGGCGACTACCCGCTCGGCAGAGTAGTGGATCTAATGCTGGGAGGTGGAGAATGTCACTTTCTACCTAACAGCACCAGGGGTTCTTGCCGAAAAGACGATAAAGATGTGCTCGAGATGGCGAAGAGTAGAGGTTTCAATTACGTGGGTAACCGAGAAGAGTTCGATAGCCTTGAGGTTGGCAGAGCTGTCAAGCTACCTCTGTTGGGACTCTTCGCTTACACAGATATTCCATACGAGGTAGATCGGAGGAGCAAGAATGACATATACCCATCGCTTGACGAGATGGCGCGTACAGCATTGACTGCACTGAGCGCAGCTACAAGAGACAGCAATCAGGGGTTCTTTCTCATGATCGAGGGGAGCAGGATTGATCATGCCGGTCACGGTAACGACCCTGTAGCCCAGGTGCACGAGGTTCTTGCGTATGATAAAGCGTTTGCGAGCGTTCTCGACTTCTTGGACAAGGATGAGGTCGAGGGTGTTCTCGTCGGTACCAGTGATCATGAGACAGGTGGATTGGCTACAGCTCGCCGTAAGCAGCTTTACTTACGCTTCTACACCTTAACTAATGAAAGCAGAACTTCATGAAGCCTACCCGATATACCGCTGGTACCCTGATATGCTCATCAACGCAACCCACTCTGCCGAGAACCTCGCCTACCAACTGCACCACCACGTCTCCACCCATGTTGCAGCAGCTCGCGATGCCATATTAGCTTACATCCGACACATCCTACTCGAGCAAGGCCTCGGTGTCTACGATGCTACAGACGATGAACTGAATCGGCTGGTCGATAACTCAGACCCTTGGCCAGCATCCTACATCCTCGCAGACATCATAAGCCGGCGGGCGCAGGTGGGGTGGAGCACCCATGGCCATTCAGCTGTAGATGTGAACATATACGCCTCGAATCCTAAGCACGCGAGATCCTTGATCGGAAACCACGAGAATACTGAGATTGGAGAGTTCATACGGCACTATTTAGAAGTAGATCTAGATTCTGTGACGAAAGAGCTGAAGGAGGCGGAATCTTTTCTGTCTATGGGAAAAGCTCTTGAAGATGTTGACACAATGGTAGACTTGGATCATTATCAAGGCGACTTCAAGCGAAGTCTGGGATGTGGTTGCGGTGAGCATTAGATGAGTCTGGGCTTGTTGGGTTAGCGAAGGCGTCGATATGAATGACATTGCTGGCGTGGGCGAAGTGCTGAAAGACACCTTTTGTATAAGTAGGAGCTGATACCCATCCAAACACCTGTTGATTTCTAGGCGTCCGGCCGTCCTAACCGTGGCGAAGACCACCCTACTTCCTAAGATCAGGACCTCCGCGCCTGGTGTATGCTTATGATCTGTGACAGAGCTAGAGGCAGACTAGATTCTGCTATGCCGGCCTTATCGCCAGTTTCAAAGCATCGAGCTTGGACAATAGCCTTTGCATCTTTGGAGCTGATCAATACACGGCGGTATATTGCCGTTATAACAACGGCAAAGTGGACAATGCTACTCCTGATGAGGACTCCACGACTATTCAGATGCCATAACATCCCTATCTACTGCTCGATGCTGTATGCTATTTTCAGCATGGTACTAGGTTTCTAAACCTCCGGGACAATACAAGCGAGCCCATGGGAACCGGATATTCAAGACTTTGCTACCTAGGAAAACGTCACGACGACCCCATAGGCTCACAAAAGCTCTTTGGTCCAGAACGAGCGTGCGCTTGGACGGAACTGGCTCTAGTCCCCAGATTGAAACGTAACAGAAAGATGTTCCGACTGCCGGAGATGCTATCAATATACTTGATTCCGCCAGAAAATAATCCTGATCGAGGTCTGAAGCCCTACAGTCATCTCATTATCTTTCATGGTCTTGAATGGGTGGATCTGCTGCTTGTAGCTGCAAGTCGTTCCCAAATTCTGGAGGCCAGGGATGAATACCCAGCATCAGCCCAAGGCTTCACTATTTGGCTTCCTCCTTCCTCACATTTGAGATATCACCATTCACTATATACAGAAGCGTGAGACAGACCTCTACTCCAAGCTACATATTGCGTAGACCAGCGCTTTGCCTGGGCTAGTGCTTACGCCTACGACGAAGCGTTTCGATTCAAGAAAGAGTCTATGGCAGTTCCACAAGTCTGGATAACGACGTGGCCTCGAGTAATTATAGCCTAGAAATACAGACTAGGAATCTCATCGCCACAGCTTCCAACGGCATCAACGACAAACAGGTAGTAGGTTCTGCTCTTTTGTCTAGCGTCTATGTACCCATCTTGAGAGGAAGTCCGCGCGAAGAATTCATCGCTTTTGTCTTACCAGGCGCGAAAGCACCTTTGGTGACCTTTACAATAACCATCCATACCTCTGCCCAAAGTCCTTCCCACCTCTCTTCTTGTAAAAAGGACGGCGAGCTCAAGTTGCTCCACCTCTGGGTCCCGCAATCCGCCACAGCGACCCACGGCCTATGCTTCCTCGAGCAGGCAGGCTTACTGAGAAGCTGCTGCTGCTGCATTGGCCGCCATTCTGTCCGAAATCTGCTCAAGCCCGATGGCTGAGCGTGTTCTCCTCATGTCGTCACCCGCCACAGTACTGTCTTCCGATTCAGGCAAGCTGCTACTCTTGCCAATCGTGGGATTGCTCTGATCTGCGTCGGGCGCAGGTCCAGGAGGAGAGGAAGGAGGGGAAGGAGATGACGGTGCAGCAGGCGCTGAAGGCGCTAGCTGACCATGACAGGCCGGCTTAGTCCCGCGGCCACACCCACCGTCCACCGTGGTGATGACGATGTTCGGCGCTTTGTTAGATCGATTTTGATAATCGATCAGAGCGTAGTATTGGCGCTCTTGATGCGTCGGATATAGAGCATGAACTTTTGGTGGCGGAGCCGTGATGGGTCCCAAGGCCCGAATCATTAGATCATGACGGTCTTTCCAGCCGAAGCCGTTGCTCTCAAATTGGTCGATCATCCACTGATCCCAGGCTGCCTGTTCTTGCAGGACGAGAGGGGCCACGTGGCCTCCCCTCGCCCTCACTGGTGGGCAGGTCCTAGGCAGGAGAAGCGGCTCGTTCAGAGGCTTCCACGATGGTTGATCGTGGTAGAATATTAGTGCAGCACTGACTGCGTCACATCGGTCGTTCAATTGAGCTTGCACGTCTGGGATGTTGTGGCTGCACAGTCGGTAGTGGATTAGGTGAGTGACACACATCTTGATCGATCTTGTGTCGACGTTAAGCGAATGGTAGGAAGAAGCACACAGGTGATCGTGACTATTGAAGAGATATTGAGGCTTGTGATAGAACGCTGAGTCTGTTTGACGGAGTCAGTCTCTGTTCTTTGTACTGTTGAGGTTTTATCTCCATTTGGATTTGTCAAAGGAGCTTTACCTATGGTGCTGTTGTGTCGACGTCGAGCGAATGGTAGGAAGAAGCACACGGGTGATAGTGACGTCGAAGAGAGATTGGGGCTTGTAGCTGATCTTTCGCTGAGTCTGTCTGACGGCGTCAGTCTCTGTTCTTCGTACTGTTGAGGTTTTATTTCCAATTGGGTTCGCCAAAGGGGCCTTACCTATGGTACTGTATGCGAACTCCAGTGTCTTGCACCTGTACTGATCTTACTGTTCTCGTGCAGGCTTGGAAAAGTTAACACGGTAAGATGAACACGTTGCTCGCATCAATGTAACGACAAAGGGATTCTACCAGGTACGTTGTGACGTTGCGATATTCTGATGTGCTTTCCTCAATTTAGAAAACTCTCTGCGCATGCACAATAGCAATGACTCGAGTATGGTGAAAGATTAACGAGGAATGCAATGCATGCAGTGTTTTGATGTGAGTACGTTGGTGTCAGTGCTCTTATAGTGTTGATGTTGAAGGAAATGTTTTGGTCAAAATTGATTCCAATTAAATATCTCAGCCTGCCCCTTGTCCCCACTTTTAACATCACGCCAGCCCCTCACGGAAAGCAGTGCTTGTGTTGAGCTTTCCTGTAATCAAGGCGAGCAATGACGTTCCTCCTGGTATCACCCGGCCAGCCAAACCTGCTCTGCAATCGGCACGACCGCTTCCAGAGAACCCCAGTGAATGAGCCTCTCGAGGATGACACATTCCCACAGACGTGAATCTATATATGTCTATATATATCTGCATAGATAAGGGAGACATGATCATGCTAGGCACGTAATGGGCGTGAATCCTTTCCTTTAAAAAGCTAACGCGTCTAGTGAAGAGCTTCTCCTTCGAGTGACACCGCATCAAAGATTGAAGCACTTATGGATGCCTTCACAAGCAGCAGCATCATGAAGTTAACAATCGATACCTCACATGCCATGCCTTTCAATTCTCAATACCGTTCGAGAAAGAGGGATTTGGTTGTCACCCTCCAGGAGTACTACAATACGGGCTAGAGAGAAGGCTACTTTACATCCGATGGCCCTTATTACATGCTTAGCTCTTCATTGATATTCTCCGATGTACAATCATGACCAGATCCGGCGTGAGGCCTGAATCCGAGATCCTGTCATCAGGAAGAAGCAAGGCAGAGGTCAGGTAAGTAAACCCCATCACTCCTTTAAACACTACCCATCAAGCCTTTCTCACAATGATCGCAGACTTCACTCGCCCCCCTTCGTCTCCCACCTATCACACCGCTTTCCCCTTCCTCCATCGCCCTCCCAAGTACGCCTCTACCTCCACACCCTTCCTCCCTCCCTACGATCCCCTTGATGATCTTTCCCGTTCTCATGGATCAAATATGCCACAGTATCTTTTTCTAGTCGTGATCTGGACACTTCGCCGCTGTTGTTTAGGAGAGTGGGTTCAAGGTGACAGTCCCCCAATTGTGTGCACTACTGTTGCTGATACCTGTGAAGGGAGGCTATAGCAGAGCGCTTCAAACCGCCAAAGTGGAATCTACAATGGCTATTCCACTCACGGATCTTGCATATATCGGACTACAACGACAGTAAGTACTCAGGTATTTCTGGCTGGGAGGAGCACACTCATACCTCGCCATACAAGACTAACACCGGGATCCAGCTCTAGTAGAAGCATACGGTGTCCAAGCGCTAGAGGAACTCGCCATAGTCAAGTCAGAGACAGCTCTAGTCGAAGAATCATCAGACTCGATCTACAATCACCAAAACCTGTCACCATCTTGTCCTCCACACACACGATCGCCTTAATTCCTCCTTATACATCAGTACGCCAGGAACGCATCGTGGGATGCGCGACTACATCCATGCTCGTAGCTAAGGAATCCGAAGCTACTTCCCAGTCGTTCCACGCTCAACTTGGCAAACGTCGACCTCGCAACAGACATGACCTCGGCAACGAGTATTTTGGATGATGTTTCGCATATATGGGGGCTTGTCATCAAAACAAAGCGACGGATGAGTGGAGACTACAGCATGTAGCATGCGGTTGTCGAGAGTGCGAGGTGTAATGGGGCAAGGTCTGAGTACAAAGGGGGTGGTACATTGGATGCAGGCAACTACGGCAGATGAGGGTACGCAGAAGGATACACATTTTCCATTAAAGGAGATGGGGGTGATCAGACTCTTGCTTGTTGGAACAACAAAGTTGTACCAGCACTAGACCTGCGTGTCCATTAGCTCTCTTTGATCATGAGTGTTTGACAACCTCCTGTCATCTAGGACGAGTGCATTTCCATGTTAAGTCGAACCAAACATCCTACACAATACCCTTCTCGAGATATCTGATGGAGAAAGTCTGAGGGATCATTAGAACATCATTCTGATCCCGTATCACTAATTAGAATGAGAGAAGACATACATTTGCTGTACTGTAGTGGAGTGCCAATGCCTTTGTAAAATGAAGTTATGCTCTAGAATGAACGAAACTGAGTACAGGATGCCGTCAGCGCTCTGTTATACAACATTCCTCGCCTGAAGCTCTGTATTTCCCGACTCAAGATCTCCATCTCTTACCACAAACCGCCTGAATACCACAAACACCCTTAATCAAAAATCCTCTACCCTGCAGTCAGTTCACACTCACCACTATCCCTAATACTTCAGTAGAGCAAGCATCAAGCCATCATGGATCAACGGACCTTTGCAAGGTAAGACCTCGCAGCAATGAGTTCCATTAGATAGCTTCCCCTATCCCATGGAAACATTGACTAATGTTTTTACAGACTGTTGAGATACGAAAGTCAGAGAACCTCACGATAACGTCGTCTGCGGACTCGATATTACTGTTGCACATCGCTGGCTACCACAATTACTTTCAGGATAAGGTAGCCACGACACAGGAGATAAAGAACTAGGCTCATGTCCTATACGAGGCCACCACAACATACATCAAGACGATAGATCATAAGTTGGCTATAGCAAAGAGAACGTTGCATGTCTGCCTGCTATTGTACCATCAAGCCTCGCCGGAAAGACTCGAACAAATACCCTCCACCGGGATTCGAGAATCAATATGAGTTCCAAGATATACATTCTGGCGGACGAGATGTCAAACAGAACATGCCAGGGAATGTGCAAAGCAGTACCCCCTTCGTGATTATGGATCAGTGAATAGGAGACAACAAGAAATTACAGATATCTCCAAACCACTTCCTGGCTTCCATTATCGGCATACGCTCGTACGCCAATATATCCTACTAGACTGCACTCTCCACATCCTCCTCATCATCCACGATCAGACAAGGGGCGAAGTACCATCTACAACCTCAAATATCGATACCCTATCCCGCCGGCCCAAAACCCAACCTTCGCCATCGATATCTACAACAACATACCTCTAGTCGTAAGAGTTCCAAAACTGCTTGAGCTAGAGCTGGAAGCCTAATTGAAGGATACACGATCTCTTTTTAGAAAGGGTATGGATACTTGGGAGTATTGTAAGAGAGGTTATAGATACAGAGCAGATTCAATCGGGTGTACAGGATGGAAAGGTTCGATTGGTAGCTTTGAGGCCGCATTATGTTTTTAAAGGAAAGGCGACTGACAATGGATAGATGCAGACATCGGCAGTATCCCTTAATCCTGGTGGGCTACACATAGAAACTAAAACCGAGCGAAGTTTACACCATCACTGCTACAATCCCATCAATCTAAATACTCCTTCGACAGGCATCCAGCTCATCACATAAACGCATCGAAGTTTTTAACCCCTCTCTACTACAAATCTACAATACACCATCTCCACCCTCTCCGTATGCTGAGAACCACCACCATATCGCAGAGTCCTCAAACCTCAGATCTCGAAACTCGAAACTAAAACGCCTTCGAAAGTCATCAATACTTTACGTATCAGCCACAAAAGTCAAATAAGTGCAGAGTTATTGGATGGCCGTCTATGTTATATCTGGCAAAACGGAATAGCTGGAGGATTTTCATAAATCTGGCTACGGATGGGATGAGATGAGATGAGATGATTCTCTGGCGTGTTGCCGATACTGCTAGTCTCATGGAGGGGATGAAAAGAGGGGAGGGGTTTGGGGCGATAGCTGTAATGGAGAGGGTTGGAGAATTGGAGGGGGTGCTCTCATGATATGAGGGTCGTTGATACAGCTGTCGCCGTTGTATCCCTCCCATCTTTCGTGATAAGTACAATTAGTTTCTGGAAATACATAACTCATCCCAATCTAGCTCATCCATCACTCATACTAATCGTAGTCCGTCTCTCATGTCATCTCAATTGCAACTCCGTCTTACCTCACCCGACTACAACTGTTGCGTATCTCAAGTATCCCACGTACTTGAGCCGTGGAGGAGTAGAGCCTGCCCCATGCCACCACTCAAACCCCTTATGTATCCCTACCATCCCATCCCATACCACTCCACCCAAACCCACAACAATAATCATAATCAAAGAATTTCCTAAGGTCAGCGTCTACGCTATCCCATCATCCATTCATTTCCTTAATCATGCACTAAAGCACATCATATCCACCCATCAATCACACACTACCCTAACAGCATCCATCATCTCCTCTTCAATAATATCTCAGATATGTTCAGCAAATACCCCACCCCATCCAGATTTCCACAGCCTATGTCCTATCCATCCATAAACCCTGCCCTGCCAACATTCTTCATCTTTGATGCTGTCTGAGATATATTTAGCAAGCTTGAGGGAAACAGAAGGTCGAGGAGAGTTGACGGGAAAAGATTTGAAGGCAGAGGAGGTTGAGGGAGAGGGAGAGAGGTATGCCAGAACTGATTGAAAAGTAGCATTAACATTAAGTAGTATGATTCCACTTCTTTCCCTGTTTCTTTCCCTGTTTCTTTCCCTATCTCTTCCCCTATCTCTCTCCCTGTTTCTTTCCCTATCTCTTTCCACATCTCTCTCCCTTTCTCTCTCCCTATCCCTCTTCTTCTCTTCGCCCGCTTTATACCCATTACTACCCTTCTGGTACAAAACAGAAGCAGTAAGCGTAGTCAAATCCCAGATCGAGGCTGTGGAAGACTAGCTAGACAGGCTAATGATCGGTCGTGTCGGTTCTTTGTAAAACAGCATTTTGACAATGGGGGGAGAGGAGGGGGTCGGGAGTTTAAGTTGTTGGATGGGATGGGATGAAGGTAGGGATGGGGGTATGGGATGGGATGGGATGGGGGTACGGAGGGGAGCGGGATAAGGGATTGATTGGATAGGATGGGGGTGAGGTACGGAGGGATGGGATGGAATGGATGGTGGGAGTAGAAGGGTTGGAGTCGAGGTTGAGTTTTGGAAATTTGTTATGGAGGACAGGATTTCATGCGGTTGAGTACTGGAGCTCTGTTGATGTCGAGCAGAAAGAGAGCTTTTAGGTGATGAATGCCGTTGACTATGAGAATGATACGCATGCTGTCTGCCTGATGCTAGTCGTGGGGATACCGCTGAGGTATCAGAATGAGTGGTAGAGGTACGGGACATGATTTTGGTGCATGCATGAATGAGTTTCGCAGGCCGTACTGATTGGTAAACAGTGTCGATATCCAGTCAAACCAAGAGATTGCAAGCTGTGTGTTCCGCTATCCTGCCTTTGTTGTTCGTGTACCTATTCGGCATCATTGACCGATAGTCCTCGTGACGCTGATTGTGTCAGTATAGTCCTTCATCACAGACCGATGCAATGGTGAACGTACCCTGACTACCAACAAATTCAATCGAGCTGCTCCCTTCGAGCATGGGCTACCCAAGAGGCGGTGACATTCTTAGCATGGGCAGCCGCCTGGTTCATTTCCTTGCGTACCTGACAAACCTCCTTGCGTGCCTCACAGGCCTCCTTGCATTTCGCCATCAACAGGTCGTACGCAAAATCCGCATTGTCTGCCATGTCCGACTTGAAGCGAGGAAGCCTCGTGAAGCCCTCCCAAAATTCGGCCACGTAAGAAATGAGATGATCACGAAGCCCACGGTCGCTCTCAACCGTACTATTGTACACGGTCGGGATAACATCCAGGATCCGGTCTGACGTGCTATACATGGCAGGGGGAACCGGTCTGACCAGGAGAGCCTTGAACTGTTGCTCTGCCAGTCTCTTGATGCCATGCATCGCAAACTTCTCGCACATGGCGTACATTTCCGCATGGAATTGGATTCGGCTTACGAAAGCGTGATTGGGGTTGCTTGTTGGCTTCAAGGTGTAGGTCCCATCATCGTACATCGTAGAATAGCAGCAGCGTATCAAACGATCAACCAGAAAGGGATTGTCTTCCGGTAATTCCACCCGCTTGCTTGAGCCCTCCTGTGACGGAATCAGCTTCCTAGAAAAGTGGAAAATACCATCCCTTTCCTCACTTTGAAAGGGCCATTGATGGCAGCGTCGAAAAACTTGGATCGCGGACAGAGAATGAAGCTGTGCACGGGGATAGTCACGTCTCCACAAACAAGGACCATATCCGCGTCCTGGCGATTCATATACAGGCTAAGCTTCGTCAGCTACGGAATAAGGTAAGTCTTGGGGTTGAGAGACTTACGTGTGGATATTGGACACGAGATCGTCGAGTCCGTAGTCATTCATCTTGCCCTTTGTAGGGGTGAGTGCACTGGAACGGCTCCTTGGCATAAGGAAAGGCATAGCTCTTGAAGATCGTGCAGAGGAATCTATCACCTCGACTTGTCGAGATATGTTGGAGAAAATGTTAAAACGCATCGAGTCACTTTAAAGTAGGTGACCGGAAGGTGCCGCGAGCTCGAGTGCCTGTTTGGGTTGTGGTGTAGATGTGGTATTGACACGCCAGGATAAGGCCTTAACACAGCACGAGCACCAGGATCCCCTCTCAGCGCCCCGAGGCTGGGATTGTGATACTTTTGACACAATTAATGCATACAAGAAGGCTATAAAACCTCACCACTGAACAAGATCATATCCAATATCTTTGCACTGCAAGAAAATAATAGCACGAACTCCATGCCCAGAATGCAAACGCAATCCCAATTACCCAATGACACCTCCCAATCCTTGTTTCCTACCCAACACATACACTCTCTTAAATTATAAGCATGCCAATAAAGGCGACCATTGCAGCGAAAGCCGAGCCTTTCATGACAGCCTCATTCTTCGGTGCCTCGCTGCTGCTCTTCGATGAAGGCTGGTCACCCTGAGTGAAACCACCAATGCCTGTCGACGCTGGCCCGACTGCACTTGATGCCTGGTTTCCGCCATTGGAGCCTCCTGGGTTGGAGCCGGAGTTCCCAGTATTACTTCCACCACGGGAGCCATCGGTTCCAGGGCCAGCACCTGTCAGACCTGGCACGGTCGCCACTTGGCTCGTCGCTGCACCTTTGGCGGAGCTTTGTGTTCCGGATGGCTTTGCAGCCTTCGGGAAGTCCTTGCTCATATCGGTACCGGTCCCAAGGAGTGATTTCAAGACCGTGGGGTCATTAGTCAACGAGATGTCGCTCTGAACCCCGTTGGTGCCAGTGTATGAATATGAGGTTGAGCCCGAGACCTTGGCTCCAGGGGGTGTCTGGTAGCATTGAACGTTGACATCGCTGTACATGGCGTAATAGTAGCCGTTCGACTTGACATCTTGTGTGTTCCAATCTATCAATCCTCCCGCCCATGCAATGGTGCCCTGTCCATTCTTCGGAAGACCTGCTGGCCAGAGCGAGAGCTCCACACGTGCAGGGGTCTGTGGGTAATGGTATTGGTTGTCGGTCTTGTTGAAGGTGGTAGACTTCTCCAACTTCCGCATCACGGTACCATCTACCGACCACGTAAGCTGGTCCGGCTGCCAATCCACCTCGTATATATGCCAGTCACTGAACGTATCCCCTTTCGATACTGTAAGATTCTTTCCGTTCTCATCTGCATCCATTAGACTAAAGCTCAGGACCATGCCAGAACACTTACAATTTGTGATGCCTTGGAAATAGAAATTGGACTGCGCAATCTGCAAATCAGTACCGACGAACTCAAAATCAATCTCGTCTTTGACGTCCGATAAAAGAATGAAGGCTGAAACGACACCGACACCTCGGCTTGACTTCATCCTTGCAGATATCTTCCCGTACCAAACGTAATGCGTGCTAGCCAAAAGAGTCCCCGATGCACTTTGGCCATCTTCTGACAAGGTCAAGATGATCGAATCATTCCCTGGCGCTTCCAAAGGTGTTCCACTCGATACCCAATTCGCTTTCGATGCGTCCCCCAGGTATTCTGTGTTTGGGGTAATACCATCCAGCGTCGTCAATTTGTAGTCTTGAGAACTGCATTGTGGCGCCGGCACGCATGATTTGAGGGAGTTTGAGTATTGGGGATCGCAGCCGCCTAAACAGTACGCTCCCACACCGCATTGGCCGTATTCTGGAGGCAATTCTTGATCAGCTTGTCATTCCGTAGGCAGGTGAGATGGCTTGACTAACGCGAACAGCAAGGCAGGCTCTCTGGGCAATTGCTGCCAGCCCCACAACTTGTACCAGCGCCTCCCCCACTACCTGCTTGACTGCTGGACTGAGCGAGAACGGTGGAAGCAGAGAAGAGGACCGCCGTAGCAGAGGCCCGAAAGTGCACCATTTTATCGTGATTAATGATTAATATTTCCAATTACATATAGTGATGCGAAATAATGTTTGTTATATCAGGCTGGGTAGATTGGCGATGGGATGGAGCGCAGGTGCGAAAATACCAGTCTCTCCTGCCGACTTGAATTTAACGAGAGTGAAAGAACAAGGAAAGGGTCAAAGGCGAGCGCAACGAAGGACCACCAATACCGCTCCCTTGTAGATAGATCAAAGTCGCTGAACGAAAGTGAAGATTAGCGAAAGTCGCTGTTGTCGCCTCGTCGTCGTCGTCGAAAGAAGAAGCAAGAAAAGAAGGCTGCAGGTCGTTCAAACGGGGGTGGAGGCTACAGGAATGCGCTAACAGCTTTCATGGGCTGATACGAAGAAAGCGTGGCGCTGGTGAGCTATGATTGGTGGAAGCCTGAGGACCGGCAGGAATCTGGCGAACTGCAGCCGTTCATGGCTGATTAAGCTTTTAAGCTTTTCCTAAGAACAGGGAAATAGCGGAAGCCATAAGGCTGTCTGCTAATACTCCGTATCCGCTTAATGTATCATACCTGCACCTGTAAGATACGGGTACGGATGATACGCAGTACAACATACAAGGCAAGCCTCATGTGCAATAAGGAGAATAACATGATGGGGCATCTCTCCGTTCAACGTGCTGATACGCGGTTACCTTTATTAAAATAAAGTTAGTTAAGGAGGTTCTTTAATCAAATAGCTTCTTTAAAGGCTTTCATGTTCCCGCTTCCTGCCATGCGACCCCTCGGGAGCGATATATCTCGTGAGCTGCACGTGTGATTACGTGTTGGTCCACGTTAGAGACGATCTCATCAGTACTCTAGGATTCTAGGCACACAAGTAAGAGGCTCGGAGCCGCAAATATACGAGGTCGCCTCGGTTCGGTTCATTCTGTCTGGAGCAGGCCTTCTGTAGATGCTTACGCAGTCTCCATACCGATTGGCTCTACCATATGCGGAAATGGGGGCTTTCCGCGTCGTTCTGACGATGCTCAATCTTGCTGCCAATGTTCGAGGCCTAGCCCGAAGCGAGTTCGAGTATGCAGATCTTTTTGGACAGGACTGCTGACGTTAAGATTCACCCTCCAATCCCACATATATATCTCTATTCGATGACCTTGCGAGAGACAGTGGTTACTTTATATATATCGAACACTAATTACTAACTGCAACATGGCTGACTTCGTGCAACATTTGCACTATCGGCAACTGGACGCCGAAGAGGATGCTATCCGCCTCATGCCAGGAGTTGACACGTCTCTTCAATTTCCGGAGTCCTCTTTATCCATGATATCGGAAGACGTGCTCTACGATTCCACATTGCCATATATAAAGGCATCGGACCTGGACAGGTTGACCATGGCTATACATCGCCTACCTGAAAAGGACATCTTGGACCAAATCTACGTTCCTCAGATCCCAGATACTGCTATGACAAGATCCATACCCCTCTCCGATCTTCCTTCGTGTCAAATTAATGGGGACCACTGGTGTACAAATCTAGATGAGGGTATTGGCTTATCGCCTATGCCTCCAAAAGAGCAAGATCCATTCGAGAGCCTCTTGGGTCCATTCACTTCAGATACCACATTCCCATGGGTGGACTCATGTCCAGACGTCTCCGGATTCAATATACCAGAATTTGGCTTAGCGACCTCGGAGCAGGTAAAGTCGAACCTGAACCAATGCCCTACCCAAACTGCTCCGCCTACTCATCCAATTACCTCCCGTCGTGCAACGGCATCGAACAAAAATTTCGACACTGACAGTCAACGATGGCATGCAACGCAATCGAGATCGCGAGCAGCGGACTGTCTCTTTATCTACGGCGTTCTGTCAACCAAGATATTCTGCCGTCCATCTTGCGCGTCAAGGCGACCGTCGCGTAAACATGTCAGATTCTTCCCCTTCCCAGGTGCAATCGAAGCCGCTGAAGCAGCCGGTTTTCGACCATGCAAGCGTTGTATTCCCAATGCCATTGGTGCGAAAAGCACTGCCGTCCTTGGCATCTGTAGAGCCCTTCGCTTGGTCATCGCCAACGCCTTCAGTGAACATAACGTCGAAAAGAAAGTAAACATGAAACTGGAGTCATTGGCGAAGTCCGCTGGGCTAAGCACTTTCCACTTCCACCGAACGTTCAAAGCCACGACGCGAATCACGCCGGGAGACTTCGTATATGCTTGCCGTTCGCTTGCCTTGCAAGACACTCTCGGTAGAGACCACGCCCAAGGGTCGAAAAGATCTATTGACGCCGTGGCACTGGTCGAGGAATCACTCTGGTGGAGCATACGTTCGGCCCGGAAAGCACTAGGTGGCATTACCCCCACGGAATATGCAGCTGGAGCCACAAGTAAAGAAATCCGATATTGCTGTATCAGCACGGCTCCTGGGCCCATGTGTGTAGTCTACTCACCGGGCAATGGGGATGACGAGATGAAAGTACACGCTGTGCTACTAGGAGAAGTCGCCGAAGCCCGAGCCTGCATACGATTTCCAACAGCGGCCGCATTTCATCAACATACCCATCACGTAGCAGGACATATAGAAGAGCTCGAGGAGGGAGGCAAAGATCGCGATACAGAATTGCCTGCCGAGCTTCTGTCAGTGCTCTGGAGGGTGAGGGTTTGGCTCAGACTTGTCCACGCATAAAAGGATTAGAATGAAAGAGCCAACGCTATACTGCAGTACACGGACCTTGCTGGTGACGGCAACAAAGCTTCAACAACGAGGGAAGACCTTGTCCAACCTTCCTCACTATCTCGCTCTAGCTAGGTTCTCTGACCCATACCGCCCAACGTGTGCCATCTTGCGCTTATCGCACAGAGGTTGTAACGTCCCTAGCGATTACTTACCCCATATCCTGGCAACCTGGGCCCCCGTTTCAGGAGCGTTCGCCAAGACGCTAGCCGATGCCCCTGAAACGAGTTTCCCAGAAAAGGTGATTTTGGTCTCATCGTCCTCCGATATTGACTTGTCTTGCTATAATGGGGGCTGCCAGAGAGCACGAAGAATGCGGGCATCTGCCCCCCTATATACATTCTTTCACCGCTAGTCCATCACCCCTCCTCATGCCCTGCCAGAAATATGGGATATGCTGACTGTAACAACCTCAAATCTACACAATAATGGCTAAGTAGGTGTTGGATAGATACAGCAGCGAACTCCGAACTTCCAGAAACGGATACCGAAAGAATGTAGGACGGTCGTATCGACAAGAAGTGGAGCATACCTAGATCGACATTGCATTCGTGGGGTTGCATCATACTTTAGACCAACTCAATACCTACGAGAGGAGCTGCACCTAAGTTGGGGACCTCCTTATGAGATAAACTCGATTTTGTTATCGTCGAATATGAAATCTCCCCCACAGCCAACACGTTCAAACAAAACATGAAAGCATACGTCCAGTGTTCAACCTCCTATCCGTCTTTCTCTCCAAGCCTCAGCTCCTCAGCCACAACACTGAAACCCACCAAGCACTGCCAAAACCCCATCCAATATCTTTCTGCGATTCCCATCTGGGGACCACTCTTCATCGGCTGCATCTAAGCCGTTAGGCTACAAAGAATTGAAGAGCTTTAGAAGAGCGAGCATACAATTTTTTTGGTACAGGATCTATGCTAGGCTAGGCTAAGGGGTCTGTAAGGACCGTGAGAGTTCGCATTAAGGGACAGAATTAGATATTAGGTTTTCCTCTTCTCTATAGAGACAGTGATGGCCGTTTACCGTAGTCTCAATAGTACACATCAAAATGTTTATGAAACATCAATGTCGTGAAAGCGACTCCTTGCCAATAGGCCAAAATTAGGGAGACGTGGGATTCCTTTTCGTACAACATACACAGCCGACCCCCAAGTAAACCTTTTTCGCAGATCACTATATCGTACACACGTTCGTCATGACTTTTTCATACCCTGTGGCTGCTGTTCTCCATATGGGTGGGCCTCACTTCCCTATCGTCTGTGAGCAGAGACGAGACGGAAAAGGAACTGTTGCGAGCCGCTATCGGCTTGGACTTCGGGCCTTTTGCCGTGTTGATTGGCGTGAAGCTCCGGCTAGCATCGGTGAACGCGCTGACGGCACTGTATGGAGCGGCACTGCTGGGTGCGGAGGACGGAAGCCTTAACATTTCTGGACTACCCCGAGGGGTAGGAGGATATCTCGAGCCTGACAGTGCATGTGCGCGACACCACGCTTCTTCCAACGTCGCTGGCGATAAGTTACAGCCATAGCTAAGGGCAATGGTAGACCAGAACTGTAAGCGGTGTTCTTCGTAGATCCGATCAAGTCTTGCAATATCAACAGACTCCTTATTATCGCCAAGATCACCCATCTCCGTAACCAGTCGTAATCGCTGACTCTCCCTCCGATGAAGGCTGGAATTTGGCTTAGGTAGCAAGTTCTTGTGATTTTGTGGCACCCCAGAAGCCTCGCTGGGAATGAACTCGATGATTTCTGGTGGACTTGACGGAGAGGAGAAGGACGGTAGCTGCCTCTGTGGGGTAGTAATCGCACGCCTAGTCTTCTCTGAGGGAGGGGCCGATTGCCGTTCGTGTGGAGACGTTGATGGCTGGCGACGGCTCTTGCTGCCAAGGGAAAGCTGGTGGTAGTGGAGTCGGCAAGCTAGCTCTGTCTTCTTGAGTTGGGCAGCGATGTGTTTATATGGCATTTTGTGTTCCCGGGTTTCAATGAGATAGGCTTCCTATCGTTCTGTCAACCATGGTCCAGACTTCTCGAGGTTGATGGCTTACCTCTGCATCAGACCAAGCTCTACCGCCACCCGTTGAGACAGTCTTCCGATGTCGGTGCACTATTGGTACGCTGAGGGTTTGGTCCTCATCAGCAGACAAGGAGTTCGTCATCGTAGGCTTCTGCGCTGGTGCCTGCAAGTGTGCGTACTCGGACATATCGGTGCTTGCTTCCGCGTGACGTTTGGAACGTATGGTAAAGCGCAGCTGTGGGAACCTCAGCTTCGGGTAATTGCTGGCTCTTGCTGGTATGTAGTTGGGAATCAATGGAAGTGAGAGTATTACGAGAAGCCTGCGCGGATGACGGTGCGAGTTGACAGCTATGGCCCAGCCAGTATGAAACAGAAGGGATTATTGTATTGTTGATTATGAACACCGAATAGTCCAGCGTTAATATGTGTCGAGGAGGGTCCGGCAGGAGGGTCCAGATTCATGTATATGTACGCTGCGGGAGACGTTTGAACGTTTCCTCGAAGGACATGGATGGGGTATATGACAAGATAGCCCTTACATTGCTACTTGACTCCCAGTGGTGGTTAAATGGGCCGCGCAGACTGTTCCTTGGAAGTTTCGGACAGTAAGGCAGTCGACCTGCTGCTGCTGACAGTGCGGAAGGCGCGGAGGAGGGCAGGAGAAAAACGAGCGTATGAGGAAGCCAGCAGGCAGGTGCATGTCAGCGCCATATCTAAGGTGAGATACTCGTATATTTGAAGTCGGTGTACGGCGTAAGGCACCGTCGATGGGGAAGCGGTCGAGCTTCCTATGAAGCCGCACAACAGAGTAGTTGACCAATGGAGTCGAAGTGAGGTTACGAAACCAGGCCAAGATCCTTCAGATTGCGTACTAAGCGGACGCCGTCCCGTGTTTGAAGGAGATATCGCGTTAGCCGGATGGGAGCATACTTGCGATCCTTCCTTATTGGCCCACCGTAGTCGATAGAGATCTAGCAACAAGACACTGATATAGTGATGATGCAACCAATTGTATACACTATTGACGTTGGCACCTACATAGAAATGAACAGAGTCTGCGTACAAGTACTTGACTTCCAAAGTGGAACGTAGGGAACTCTAAACGAAGGCATATGCAGGATCAATCAACAGCAAAGCAAGCGCACAAAAGCGCAGTCTTCAGCGTGGCATGTCCAAGCGCTGACCAACAAGGTCGCACGGAGGATTCGATAGGCTTGAAACAGTGACAACGATAGGGAATGTTGCAGCCTTGTTTCACCTTGTACCTGAGCTGCTCAAAGGGGTAATACTGCACCCTTCAGAAAGTTCAAACCCCTGGCGGCGGCGTTGGCTCGTACACTACCAGACTGATACTGCGTCTATACAGCTAGCCAACGGATTCTGAGACGGATTCAAAGTCTGATGGTGCTTTGTGCCTCCACATCGTAGCCTCTAAGCGACTGATTCCGCCAGCCGTGTCTTTGAGCGGGTGCGGTGGAAGAGTAGGCATGTTGGTGAGATGGTCGACGGAGACCGAAGTAACGGAGTTGCTTTTCGATGAATTTGAAACGCCTTAGTGGCCAGATCTGCGCCATCTGCCGAGGGGCCAAGGTTAAAAGGGGCTAAAAGGGGCTAAAAGGGGCTGAAAGGGGCCAAGTGCAAGAGCGAACGTCAGTCCATCAAAGTACCCAACATGTACCTACCACAACATCCAATCCCCTGCCTTCCACCATTCAATTCTCTTTGGAGCGTTACATTCAACGTGAGAGCAGGCACTTGGTCTTACTTGAGCTTACATGTTCATGCATCGTTCGCACCTCGTCGGACCTGCCTCGAGGAAGTATGTCTTGGCAACTCCTCTCTGCGACAGGTACATATGACTTGGCACGGACACGACTTCTCGACCCCAGCGCACCCATGCGGAGACCCCCTCTCCCCTTCTCGAACGAGTCGGGACTGACCCCGCATTCTGCTTCTGGAGAAGTACCTCCGGAAATGGCAACTCGCTGCCATTGGCGCTGGGATACATAGTTACTTGCACCGGCTTCGCTGTGGACCAATGCCCATGTATTGCCACGCCCTCGTGATGCATCTGATCTCGTCTCCAACAGGAGTACAGGCAATGAAGCCGTACACTATCAACTCGTCATCCTCATCAATGCTATCGATCCGAAGACTTCGAATCCCACACCGGTGAATACAGGCAGCTCGGCAGGATGGACTGACAGAGTCTGGAGTCCCCTGACCCCCAGATCGACACGGGCGGTCTGATCGGCTTTGACCTCAATCCTCCACACGTTGGAACTACCCGCGGTGGGGGCTTGAATGAGGCCGATTGTCCAATAATTGTCAGACCTGAGGGCTTGCACTGCCGTCCTCGCTTCATACCGCCCGCCGCTACCATGTCGTGAGTGAAGCTCCTGTGGCTTTCCTCGTCCAAGCCGCTTCGAATCATGTCGCTTGCCGTGCTGCCATGTTACACTCGCCACTGTCACTTCTACACACTTCACTACACTACTAATATGGCGTTGGCGGGTGCAGTTCCAACCCCAGACGACCCGTCAGACCTCTTCCGACCACCAGCCCACCTCAGATGATACAACCTCAACCGCAACAACTATCATATCCATACGCTCAGTCGCCCTATGCGCCGCACCCGCAGCAACTCACACCAGCTTATCAACAACCTCATCAGCACCAGCAACAGCCGCTCTTAGCGCCACAACCTCCGGCCAACTCACCACCCACGAGAAAGCGCAAGGCCCCAGGGGCGTCGCCTTACGCCAGCATGTCAGCTCCATCAGCAATGTCGGCCACCGGTCTCGGAGACCCAAGTGGGTTGGGCGAGCCGGGCGATGAACTGGGTGAAGAGTCTGCCCCTGCGCCGGCACCAAAGAAGAGCAGGACGAATACGCCATGGAGTGCTGCGGAGGAACAACGGCTGAAAGTAATGAGGGAAGCTGGAAATACCTGGGGAGAGATCGCGAAGGTGAGGTGGAGTCATTACCGTCAGGTTGCGGCACACGCTGATGAGTGGGCAGACATTCCCAAACAGAACAGAAGGAAGTGTGAAAAAGCACTGGTATAAGGTAGCTTACATCGGGACGAGGAGATGTCAAGAGGCTAATTGCAGACCAGGACATGCATTATGCCGAATTTGCGGAAGACGATGTGAGCCGCCTTAGCGTCAGGTGATTCACGAGTCGCTAATTTAGGAGGGTCAGAGCGCAGCCCTGCTCGCAGCGATCAAGGACTACGAGGCGAGCAAGTGGAAGGTCATTGGTCAAAAAGTTGGGAAGCCAGCTAAGGTTCGCTCCATCAGCAGCAATCCGAGACAGAGTCCGTCCGCTTACTTGTTGCAGGCTTGCGAGCAGTATGCAAAAGAGCATTTCGGAGGGAAAACCTGATATCTTCATGCCTCTGTACAGGTTAAGTTGTTGTCGCCGTTTCACGAGATACCCGCGGCCGTTCCTGCGGCCACAACTTTGCATAGTGAAGATCTTCAATGAGAGATCGATGCATCGATTTTAGCATAATGAACATAACCGCATCCTTAGCGTTCAAGTCTTCACGTCAATCTCCTACTGCACATGACTTTCACCACCGTCATCTTGCAACACAAGACCTCACCCGTTCGCAGCATGGACTGCTCCTTTCCGTCGCATCGCCAATTATAAAGCCATCAGCCAACCCACCTTGTTTTCAGACCACAATAGTCGCACTCTCGTCATCCGACATTATTCTCCTAAAGCTTCTCCAAGGTAACAGAGCCCTCTCCCCTCTGAAAGGGAAGCGGCGAACATACAAATCCCTTTCATCCCTATACTAAGACCGATGATCGTATCCCTACCACAAAGCCATAGCAGCATTTTCACCCCACATGATAACGATAGCGATTATTCTTTCATTGCCAGCGATGATCATTTAATGAATTAGACATAGGTAAATCCTCAGTGTTTCAAGTTATTCAGGACATCATTGGACTAACCGGATATACGATAGCGTCTCCCTTGGCTCTGGACAACAGGTTATTCTACTTCATGAAACCTCTGCCATCTATGGCGCTGCAATCTACGCTTCCAAATGAACACCATGCATGCCCGAAATTCACACGCTCTAGTATATACCTACGACCGCTATCCCCACTCTTCACCCCAAGCCGTTCTGTGCTCTCCCATCCATGCCTTCTGATTGGCAACATATTCGTCCCTCCATCTGCAAAGCCTCTCATCCAATACCCCGAAATCTACGGGATGACCCTTCGAGCATTCCTCAAGAATAGCTTCAAACGCGCACTTGAGATACGTCTGGAGATGGGCATACATCGAGTTCTCGTAGAGATTGGTCCGTGACCATCTGCACAATATATCTCTCAAGACATCCACAGTATGCTCTCGCAACAAGCCAGTGGACTTTTGGGACGACCGATAGACGACTTCCAATGCCGATATCAGCTCCGCGAAGAACTCTTCCTTTGTATACTCGTCGCTACAACATGGATGGAAATTCACATTCTGGTGCAAGCTGACTACCTGGCAGCCTACAAGATACGCTTTCAGCGACTTCTCGTACCGCTCGGCTGCCTTTTGGGGGAGACGGTCTATACCGTATTTCTGCGCGAGGATGTACATCTAGATATGCGTGTTGAGCTCGGCTGCGAAGTGGAATTTGGCATAGTCGTCTGGGAGGGTGAAATAGTCCAGGATATAGAGGTATCTTAGCATCTTGTCTACGGCCCAAGCTTCATCGTTTTGGAGGGTGATGTGGGGCGATGCTGTTGCCTATATTGATGAAAGTGAGCGTTGTGACATTATTTGTGAGTGGATATGGATACTTGCTTACTGAAAATTGGTCCTTGCAAATTCCGGCGAAGAAAGTAGAGCGAGCACAGATTATGGCCGTGTGCACTTGCCAGGATTTCTCACCACAGGTGATGGTCAGATCTGAGTTCATGCCGAATCTGAACAGTCTGGGAAGGAAAGGAAGGTTAGTATTCTTTGTTTACATGGAGTGAGGTTTGGGTTGTCTGCCTACCTATCGTATCGCTGGGACAGTTCATCGTCGTTGAAGTTATCTGTAGACGGTGGTTGATCGACTGACATGTTTTTAGCTGTGGGTGGTGTGTGGTGGGGGTCAGATTTTTGTTTTATGTATTCGTGTTGGTGTTGGATGTGTTGGATGGAGGTCAAAGGGGGATCTTGTCAACACATGAGTGATGAATTGTGAGCAGAGAGTCTTTGTGTGTGTTTTTAGTGGTGATGATGTTTTCGTGTAACACAGGATCATTTAAGGTAACAGTGAGATGTGGATTTGGAAGGGATTGCCATCTCAAGGAGTTGTGATCGGCTCGATGCTGGGCTACTGTTGTATCAAAAGACGATACCTTTCGAATGGTATGTTTTCCATTATCTGAGTTACCTACGTTACCAACACCTACTACGAAAATACATAGCAAAACACCTCATTCAATAAGACTTCTATACACACCCCCACAACCACTCATCCCCACCTCCACCCCCCCGCCCACACCAAAACCCAAATCCAAAACTCAAACCCCATCTTCCTCCTCGCTACCGTCCTCGCTACCGTCCTCGCTCCTCCACTTACTTGCTCAAAATCCAACCATGCCTCCAGCTCAGTAACGCTGCCGAGCCCAAGCTCGGACTGATTTGACGCTGATACCTCATCGTTTTCCCTCCTCGCAACTCCCATTCTCATGTCCTAGCTGCTCACTAAACCCTCGCTAAATCCCTTTCTCTATATACATTACATTGCGCGTTACTTGCCTTATCACCCATTTCCCAGAGTAGCATCGCGCGCAATATCACGAATTATAAACCCTCCATACCCACTGAGAAACTTGCATCTTTCCTCCATCCCACCCATTCAAAATTTCCATTGTAGGGACGTTATCCGAATAGTATCATTCCATGTTCTATCTTTCGCGGTATCCTACGTGCTGTTAGCCGTCTTTCGAACCGTCTGGTACTGCCACTAGCACTATCACAGTAATTTTATCTTCAAGTCGCTACTCTAAATATCCTACTCTGATAACACAAGCCCGTTATCAATCTCCCAGAGGCTTTTCTATTCTCGAGTTCGCTGCCGAAGATTTCGTCCATGGTTATCGACTTGGCTCTTGATTGAGGGAAGGGGGTTTTTCCCGGAAAGTGTCTTAGTGGCTAAACATCAGACGTTGAAGCTTCAGACTTAGGGTTTGGATTCGTGCTCTTGCATGTTCTAGAATTCATCCCCAACTTTCTTTTCCGAAACTGCAGAGATATAATCCACCCCTCTAATCGATGCAAAATCCACCTATTCCCTCTTGTACAACATCATATTCTCGCAAGTCCCCAAGGCTAGCCCTTCCAATCTCAACCAACTCCTAGAACACCACAGCCATCTTCCCAGCTTATCCACTTGAGTTCTCTTGAAATCGACTATACTACAGGTCCCCCTGCTCCCTATCGAAACCAAGCTTCCTTCCTTCATCCATATCTGAAATTTTCTACCTCAGATATTCAATTCATCTCCAATCTCCTGCCGAATATTCCAAGCCCAAGAAACCCCACCCATTACGCTCCAATATCATACCTCTCCTAACTACCTCAAAGTTTTCAAGTCCGTGAGGAGTATCTTAGTAGGATCCACACACCCCGATCTCCCTTTATTTCTCCATAGAGCTTTTCCTTTCGGGTGAGGATCTTTGCTCAGAGCCTTTTTTGCGATAGAACGGCATGCGCTATATTCCCCAATATTCGCAAATATGAAGAGGCGAGGTAGAATAGGCACTGCACCTTTGTATCCCCTTATCCCCACTTCTAGTCTGTTTGTGCTTGTCCTATATAGTTGCACGAAATATCCTCTTCCATTCTCTGAATCTCTACCCCAGCGGCAGCTATGATCTCCACGCCTCAAACCTCGCTTGCGTCTTTGGAATCAGTATGACTGGGAAAGAGAGAGCCTACACTCTCTTGCAGCCTTTATACGAGGCCCGCAGGACGCTCGAGCAGACACGACGAGACGCGGCCAGAATCTCCCAATCACATCGATGCATTGAGGGCGTTTGCAGCGGCCACACCTCGTGGAACCGGCGGAGGCGAGCGTCCCGCCGATGAAGTCAGCAAGGCCTCAATTCAAGACGTTGCACTTACGGTTCTTCGCTTTGGAACAAGGCAGATAATGCGAGAAAGGGCAAGAGCGGGCTGCGAACGGTTTGGAAGGGGAGGCTGAGCGGCAGCGGGGGCAGGAGGAGCTTTGCTTCAGTTAGCAGTGACGGTGAGTCGATCGTTCAGACGATGCTTACAAAGCGGCCACCTTGACTGCGAGGCATGACGACGAGCGAGAGCACCGACGGCGTCGATGCAGAGGATCGAGAAATGAGTCCTAATTCTTTTTCTCTCCACCCCTTATTCCCCAGCCCCCAGTCCTTTCATGCTCATCATCCATATTTCCACGAAACATCGTCTTCCTTCGCTTCTCTATATCGTACCTCATCTCCCACTATCTCATCCACCTTCTCGGCTCGCTTGCTTCTTATGCATCACCACCCTTTTTTTTGAAAAACCCTCCTCCTCTTCCAGCCTCCTAACCCTCTCCCCCTCTATCCCACACTCTCCGCATCCGCACCAATATCCGCTTCATCCCCAATAGTCGCAAACGTAATTTCCATCGCTTTGACTACACAACGCCTTCTACATTCTTTCCCCCCTCATGCCAATCCCTAATCCCTTCAAACTCATCATCCAGAATTACAAAAAATATCCTCCTCTCCCAAGTCCTTAACCTCATCCCCAGCTATTCCAGCACCTCTACGCAACGAAAAACCTCATCCTCTTAAAGCCTTCTAGTCCCTCCCTCTGTCCACGAAGATTCCGCATCAACTTCCGTTTTCACTTCACCTTCTCAAAGATTTAAGACTCAGCTCGGCCACTGCGCCGAGTTTGGTCCAGTATTTAGAATCAAACGAGCCAGTTACTTTTATCTTCTTAGCCATTCATTTAGTGTCGCGAGGTCTGCTTTTATTGTTATATATATATATATATGAAGTAAAGTGCCAATACAGCTTCGATCTCTGCGATTAGTCTGTCAAGATATGTCCGCTTTGGGATATTGATTTGATCAATGGAAGCTGATTGATGGAGGAGGTATGAGAGATATTTTGAGCCTGTCATAGGGGATGAAGGGAACCTGTATGATCTGCAACGACCTTATGATCTGCCGAGATATTTGCAACCACTCAGGCTCTCACTCGGTGGGATACACGGAGAAGGTACGGTCTGCTTTGGGGGTTCTGGTAGGGGTAGGTATCATGGCTTGATGAGTGACGGATGGTTGATAAGGATGATATATATATATATATATATAACTAATCTTGAGCTCGAGGTGATCGACAATCGTAGTAGGATGGAGTGTGGTATGTGAGTAGGCAGGACAAAGCTGACGAGATTGTAGAGACAACTGAAGTCTGATGGACATCTAAACATCGTGTTCTTTCTCGCGTTGTACTTATGATATGGATACACAGGTGAAAAAGTATGTTCACGATCTGGCTGACTGAGATGTTTCTGAGTGAATTCGTTTGAGTGAAAGCTGCATGACCCTCAAACGAAAATATGATAGATAGTCAAAAAAGAACGATTCATGCCTATATGGTCAGGCTATGTGTTTATTAGCAGAGTGACGTTCTGTAGATGAATGGAAATCTTGGATGCAGATGCGGGATTGAAGACAGGGTTCGTAGTAAGAGTTTAAGCGGTGAATATTGAATAATGGAAGACACGAGACCTCAGCAAAACATCACCTGACTTTGCTATATCAACTATGGGCGATACTCGACAAAGCAGATTCCAAGTCTTCCCAGGGCCCCTCAACCTCTCATACAAATCTTAGCGCCAGGTCCACTGCTTCTCTTCACTTGGAGTGCAAGATCCACCATCGTAGATTTGAGCGACTTGCGATCCAGCTCACCACGTCGCAGCCTCCGGCCAGTAAGGTTCTCAACATCCGTAATCCAGATCTCGGTCATGGGCTTCTTTGACTGTAGCAACCCAAACGGCCCAAGGAGATCTTTCGTCAACAGCGGCCTAGGTATGCTGGTGTCCGGGCCGCCGCCGGTGGGTGGTATCCTTTTGGAATTGCAAACGATCTCGATAGAGTGCAGTTGGATGAGGGAAGCTAGAGCGGAGCATAAGCCCTCGATGTTCTTTTGCATTTTGGCAGCGGCTTTTTCGATAGTGCCGCAGCTGCCCATCCGTCCGATGTAGGGATTGTATTTCCAATTGATTTCGATGCAGAGGTTCTGAATACGTCGGTGGAGTTTTCTATTTGGATGAAAAGGGTTTTTGTCGCTGCAAAAGGATTCTCCGAGAAAGTGGATCTCATTCATGCTGATGTTGATGGGGAAAGTAGTCTCAGCGTAGAAAAAGGAGGATGCTTCTGTATAGATTTCGGAATTGGTGTAAAAGAGATTCAGAGAACTTGGGTTCTCCGCAATTTCGGTGGCCTCAGTTGGGAAAATGAGACGATAGATCATTCTCCGTAGCTCTGGGGAGAGTCGAAGAAAGCCGCAGCCAGATGCCTGACCGGAGAGAGCCATTGAAGAGGCCATTGACAATGTGTTCGGTCACGTAGGTGAAGCGACTGGAATTAGAAGACCTTGCGGATGTAAGTGAAGGTGTCTGATCGTTGATGATGGCTCTGAATATCGCTGAGGATTCGGACAGTAGTGCTTGATCGTTGGTAATGTGTATTGAAGTTCGAAGACGGGTGGAAATTTCTGTGGGTCAGCTAGCATTAAGAGTCAGGGACAAGAATAAATGGGAATATATTACTGAATTGACTATGCAGGCCCACTGGCTTTCTGCACATGTCTGACTCATGTGCACAAATGTGGGATTAAGGCTCACATGAGTCTTTCACATAACATACTGATATAATGGTATCATGCTACCTTCTGTTGGGATTGTTGGTGTGAGACTGGGTTGTGACTTGATTTCAAGGAGGACCTTTTAGAGACTGATTCCATTTCTTGCCCTCAATCCTGTGTGGATTCTTTCTAGGGATTGGTAAGAGGAAATCTCCATCGTTGATTGCAAGCATCTCGATGTTCCATGCCAACTTTTTCAATGACCGCATCTCGAGTGGTTGGCGCATCAGTGCATTACCTCTGAATGCATAGGGACCTAGAAGTCCACCACCTACTCAATAAAGTTCGCTCGAGAACATCCAGAATCTTGCTGAAGCTGCACAATGCGCCAGTATTGGGTGTAGTGATCTTCGCTGACCCTCTCCCCTGCTCCGATTTAGTTGACTCAGCGTTGCTTCCTTCCTCTTTCTGAAGCATATTTGACTTTTCCGTCGGTCCCTTTTACTTTTCCCAAATCAGGAGTGGATGTGGTTGATCATCCTGATCTTGAAGATCTTCGTTATCATCTTCCTCCTCGTCTCCGATAAAGGTCTATTCTTTAGTTAAAGGACTGGGATTTTTCTGGTAGGATCTTGGAGTTGACTTTAATGGGGTGTTGCGTCCTGGCTTGGATCTCTTTTTGGTGCCGGGAGGTGTTGCTGGGTTTAGGGCCACTGCTGCCGCCCGAACTGCTGCGCTTTTCTTTCCCCTAAGATATCCAGCTCGCTGGTGATGAGTTATTACAGCGAGGTCGGCCTCTGTCTTATCCTGCATTATTATTGATGTGAGCGTTGATTAAGATTAGAACTCTGAGTTATTAGCGACGAGAACGTATGTTATAGATTAATGTCAGCGTGGTTGTGGTGATATGTAGAAGGGATGGTGGTGGTGAGGTGAAAGGTGTCTAATGCGGTCTGAGGAGTCTGCTCGATCCTTAGCAAAGACTCGGCAAGCAAATCGTGATACAATCAATCATATATGTATATAGGAACATACTATAATCACCGAAGATGTGCTCCTCGTACAAAAACAAAGACAGAAGACTATAAGAGACCGAACGCAGTCATCACCATTCACCTCAAAATAAAGCCTAAACCGTTCCCTCGGACGAAACTCATCGCACCATAGGAGAAATCTTGGAGCTTACCATGAAATATACTCGACTGTCTCTCACACCGCACGCTAGCTCGTCTCTCCAATTTACTTATTTTCATACATTAGCATTTCGAAAGATGATGAGCCGAAGTGAGAGACATTTTCTTCAAAATCATACTTTCTATCCTCATCAAAACATTATTATCTCCTCAGCTGCTCGAAAACCCACAAATCCGTAAATCGGGGGGGGAGGGGGTTTCGATAACGTATTAGCTACCTACCTTTCTGAACGTTGACGGGTCATAACATTTATCCACTCCTGTGTATCGATATCGAAACCATCGAAGCTCAAGCTCAATGACAAGTGTGGATAGCCGTAGACGAACACACACGAGATGTTGATCGAAGTATTCAATTGGATTGAATTGCAGTAACGCCGTAGATTAGCAGCTTATCGCCACTCCACTCCTCCATCATCGCCCAACGCTCGTTCCTTGATGGCAACATAGCCGATTCAGGAGCGTGCGTTACTGATGATATGGAACGAAGCACTTGAAATGAGTTCAGGACGGAATGTATTGTATGCAGATGTGAATAATGTGCCGAAGCCATAGAACGGACAGGTAAAAGTCCATAATACAACATTAATCTTCTGCCACCATAACCAGGTTTGCGCAGAGCTTTTCGGAATAGATCCAGTGTCGCATCACCTGCGTGCAAGCCATCCTACCCGCAGATGTACAACATAGTAGTTGAAACCCCACCGCGCAATGCAAGCCTGAGCTTCCCCATCTACATATCTCTATAACCAAACCATCACACTCGCCATATCGCAACCATCTCAAGCAAGTAAGTAACTATCACAGCGTAGGCGCCCGTCTCAATCCAACACAATACCTAACAAACAGCTGATCGAGGAAATGCTCATGTCTGATCCCCGGCGCTCTCCGTGTCGCAAACTCGTCGATGGCTTGCTGGACGCCATAGCCCTCTCTCTCGATCAAATAGCAACAGATGAAGAAGCCGGTGCGGTTGTAGCCGTAGTGGCAATGGACGCCGATTAGAGCTTCGGGGTTCAGAACTGCTGCCGTTGATGATGATGATGTTGTCGATGATGTGCGCAATCGATCGACAAGTCTGATGAATGCCTCCGTTTCTTTGGGCGTAGGTGGGATCTTGGAAACGGTCGGGAACTTGTGATATGCGATACCGCCCTCCTCCAGGCCTTTGGGGTCATAAACCGGACTTTCATGGCTGATGTCGATGATGGCTTTAATCTTCCCCTTCCAATTCCGGACGAAGATGTCGGGAGAATGTGTATCATCGATTGCTCGGAGGGTTTTCATGGCTCGGAAGATGCCAGCGATGGGCCCGGAGACGGGAGGCACGGCCTGCCATTTTGCGACGTTTTTCACGTCCCATTTTCCTTCTGTGGAGAGGTGTTGGAGCTGCCAGCCGAGGGAGAGGCGGGTGTCGACGTGTTTGGAGAGGAAGGTGTGGATTAGACCGGCTACTGTCCGGTAGGTTGCTGGGTCGTAGAGGAGGGCGTGGGAGGCGGGGGAGGGGAGGATGGAGGTTTTGAGGACTCGGCGTGTTTTGGAGTAGCTGGGGGTATCTGGCTGGGTGGGTAGGGTTTCCCCAATTACCGTGACCTCGGTCTTTGACGCTGCGTGTTGGCTTTCCTCGTCTTGTGATGGCTGTTCCACAGTATTGCCGATGAAGGGCGAATTCGCCAAGGTTGATTCACCCGTCTGCGGTCTATCAACCTTGCCCAATGCTCTGCCTATTTTGACAACTTGGTCTGTTTTGGTGATCTTGTCGCCGTCGCCTCCTACGAGGAACAAAGGTATCTTCAAGCTAGCCCATACATCCAAACCAGCCAATCCCCTTTCAGGGGTGGACCCTTTGCGGGATGGCAGAGCTCCCCACGCCATTCTTCGCCAAACGCCTGTTTGGCTCTGAAAGTTGAACTTTTCCTGTAGCTTCTTGACTTCGATGTCCGCCTCGGCTCCAACAAATCGTGCAACGCTCGCACTCTCTGGTCCTCCTCGCCTATCCCAGGTTCGCCACATGTTGAAGATTGGGGTTGGTATACGGAGTAACTTCTCGAACGTCAAGACCTGATCATCCGAAGGTGGCGTGGCTTGGGGGCATATGCCTATGAGAGCCAGGACGTTGACGGACTGGATCGAAGTTGCTACCGAGGCTGCCAAAGAGCATCCCATACTATGTCCAATCAAAATCACCCCTTGGTCCAGGTTACGGGAACACTGTTGCCTGATGACCACGCCGATAAGTTCTGCCAATGCCTTCGTTGTGTAAGCGTTCCATGACGCTGGTGAGAACGCCGAGCGCCCACATCCTGGCAGATCTATCCCGAGGCACGGCGCAACATTGACGAGACTGGTGAGAAGAGGATGGAACTGCGCCAAAGAACCGCCAAGGCCATGTATGAAGACGAGAAGAGGGAGCGGTGTTGGTTTCGAGGGTAGCTTATCGGCTTGAGGATGCGGTCTGTAGAAGGTTCGGATCGAAGGGTAGGTGGCGAAGGAAGTGGTGTAGGGTTTGAAGCTAGAGTGTTTTTGCAACAGGCCAGGATCTGTAGACTCTGCATCTGCGATGGAAAGATGTTAGATATCCTTTGCTACGCCTGATCGGTCCGCGTTCAAGCATACCAAGCTTTGGGCTTCCGGTAGAGCTCGAGAAGAATCTTCCCTTGGTGGGGCTGCTATCTTTTCGTTCGCCGTACCCTGCGTCGCCCATACCTTCCTCTTGCAAGGCAGATCGTCTGCGCCATACCCGGATGCCCTGAATGAAGCCACAGAATGCGACAAGCTGTACCATGTCCGATAGACCCAGTTGACCTTGTATGACGGACCCGTATTTTCGCCGTACTAAGCCCAAACAGAAAGAAAGACCGGAACGAACAGCATTCTGATTGTCATCGAGGGCAACATCTTGAACCGAGCCAAGATGTCGCACAGCCTGAGCGGAGATGGCTCCTGTCGAGGCTCCAGCAGTACCTGCAGTGAGGACGACGTAAGATACAATTCCTTGAAGGGAGTGTGGAAGAGTCATTGTGGGAAAGGGCAATGTCGCCATATAGATTCTCGAGCTCCCAGCTCTTCGTCGTCGAGGGTGCCTATCCCATTGGCGTGCATAGGCCAATGATGACGGGTTCTGCGGGCCATCTGCAGCGATCGTTGGCTGCCGATGAAGCAGTCAAGGGTAGCCGCAGGAAAGCGCCCGCTGCGAGCACGTTGTGTGATGTGTCGCTGTAGAATCCAGATAAGACATCCTGTCACGGTTTATGCTGGGTAGGTACCTTGTATCTTTGTAGTTGCAGCTGAAGGTTCCATTAGATACACGCAGATAACGCAGCCATCATCTGCGACCAATTGATGGACGAAGGGGCGATCCCAGCAGGCTGGTTCAAAAGGCCCCATTGAACGGGCAGCGGAAGGCAAGCTCGCCTCCCCCTTAGCGGCGCCAAACTAAGCCATGCCCTGAGCAGGCTGAGCTTATGCCCCAAACTAAGTAAGGTACTTAATCCCGGTCGCTTTGACGTATGCGACACTTGGGCAGACACAGTCACACAGATCAGCACCGTGCGAAGATCCTTATTCCCCAAGGCCAGCCTAGTCCTTTAGTGAGTACCTTACCAGTAGGATAATGCATGCGCTTGGCGGCGATGTTTATCCTCGGTAGAATAAAGACACTAAAAATTGAGTGAGAAAGGGGGGACTCCCGATCACGGTAGTCCTATTCCAGTACTATCTTTGAATCTTCACTATCATCACTTCCGCCCATTAGGCTCTATCTTCCAATCTTCCAATCTTCCAAGATAGAGACCTGAATTATGCGCTGTGTTCGTCTATCATCCGAACTCCGTCCTGATCGCTCCAGTCATGACATTTACCGAGTCCCATATTTGTGGAGTATGACAGAATAGACTGGCGGGGAAAGCCTCTAAGAAATCTAGTCCTTCCATCGGGTTTCCATTTTTCCCACTTGACAGATTTTTCCTGAGGGTCACAGGACGTCAAAGAAATAAACGTCTCTTCCTGCAGAACACAATTACCTTACCCTTTACCCTTTACAGTGCACACGCCACTTGCTGCCCTTTGCTTCTCCCATTTACCTTACTTTCTACCCATTACCCGTTTTCCACTACCATGTGCTAGGTAGTTGCTTCCGACCTCGGGCCACACCGCCCAACTGCCAATATCAAATCTACCCTTCTCTTGGTACTACTACCGACCACTTCACAACCTGACTTCACTCTCTTATATCCGCATCAATCACCTTGCTGAATTTGCTCTCCTTAATTCTTCTTCTAATTTTCTTATATTCCATGCGAATGGCTCCGGCAAATGCTTACGTCCAGTGCATTTCCGAAGAACGGTTTCACCCTCCATTTTACCAGTCAGAGTCGCTGTCACACCTCCTCTACCTCTCATCACTATCTTCTCTTTTAGCCTGTGACAATGGATCCTTCAAACCAAGATAAACAGTATCAGCCCGAGGAGCCCAGATTTCTCGACTTTCCTCATCTATCGGCCAACGCCACCACCGAAGATGGGAGGCCTAGACTGAACAAGTTCTCTTCGACAATCACCAAAGATCATGATTTTCCTGGCGCACAGGTATGTCTTGGGGATTGGGCTGTTGAAGTAATCGCTCATCTCCGACCAGGCAATGTTGTACGCAGCCGGCGTGCCGGACCGGGAGTCGATGAAGAACAGCCCTCACGTCGGCGTGGCTTCAGTATGGTGGGAAGGCAACCCGTGCAAGTAAGATTGAATCCTGGGTTCCCCGTGTCATCTGGCTGACCCACAAGATAGCATGCACTGTGAGTACGATTTCATAGCATGCTCGTGTTGAGTGAATGCAACGTAAGCATCCCTTGGTAGACTCTGATTTGTGATGCGATTTAGTGCTCGACCTGGGAAAGACAGTCAAGGATGCAATCCAGAAGCAAGGCATGCTAGCCTGGCAATATAACACCGTTGGAGTCTCGGATGCCATCACGATGGGCGGTGAGGGTACGTAACAGCCTGCTACTGTGGACACTGCCAGATCTGACGTTTTAGGAATGCGGTTTTCTCTTCAGACCAGAGAACTCATTGCAGACAGTATCGAGACGGTCACGTGCGCACAATCTCATGATGCCTGCATTACGCTTCCCGGCTGTGACAAGAACATGCCGGGCGTCATTATGGCCATGGCTCGACATAATAGGCCTTCTCTCATGATCTACGGCGGCACCATTGCAGTTGGCTACAGCAAGCTCTTGCGAAAACCTATAAACATCTCGACGTGCTACGAGGCATCTGGGGCTTACATTTACAACACGCTGAAACAGCCAGAAGACGGAGGAGACACGACGAAGACCAAAGACGAGATTATGGACGACATCGAGCAGAATGCATGCCCGGGAGCTGGGGCTTGCGGCGGGATGTACACGGCGAACACGATGGCAACAGCAATTGAATCAATGGGTCTTACCCTCCCCGGCTCTTCTTCCACACCGGCAACGTCTCCTGCAAAGATGCGAGAATGTGTGAAAGCTGCGGATGTCATAAAGATATGCATGGAAAAGAACATCAGACCTCGAGACCTCCTAACCAAACGCTCGTTTGAGAACGCACTTGTAATAACCATGGCACTTGGCGGAAGTACCAACGGCGTGGTTCATTTTCTAGCCATGGCAGCAACGGCGGGTGTGCCACTCACAATCGACGACATCCAACGAGTCAGCAATAAAATTCCCTTCATCGCCGATCTCGCTCCCAGCGGCAAATATTACATGGCAGATCTATACGAGGTAGGTGGTATACCGTCAGTTCATAAGTTTCTGATAGCAGCTGGTCTATTCGATGGTGACATCCCAACCGTCACCGGCAAAACCCTTGCAGAAAACGTTGCGTCATTCCCGTCCTTAGCCCAGGATCAAGTCATCATCCGGCCACTTTCGAATCCGATCAAATCCAGCGGACATCTGCATATTCTTCGTGGAAATCTTGCACCCGGCGGCGCTGTCGCCAAGATCACTGGGAAGGAGGGGACTAAGCTCACCGGTGTCGCTCGTGTCTTCAACAAAGAACGCGAACTCGACAATGCTCTCAATAGCGGTTCAATCCCACACAGTCCAAACCTGGTTTTGATCGTTCGCTACGAAGGACCCAAAGGCGGTCCAGGAATGCCTGAACAACTAAAATCATCCGCTGCGATCATGGGCGCCAAGCTCACTAATGTGGCTTTAGTGACCGATGGCAGGTACTCAGGGGCCAGTCATGGCTTCATTGTAGGTCATGTGGTTCCCGAAGCAGCCGTTGGTGGGCCTATCGCAGTTGTTCATGATGGGGACATGGTCACAATAAGTTCAGAAACAAACGAGCTGAGCATGGATGTGACGGAGGAGGAGATAAAGGAGAGGTTGAAGAAGTGGAAAAGGCCGAAACGAACAGTCACAAGGGGAGTGATGGCGAAGTACGAAGCGCTCGTTGGCGACGCCAGCCACGGAGCACTCACCGACGCCTTCTGAGACGCAATCTGCAGCGAGAGAAAGATTCTGGTAGACAACAGCTTGGGTACTTGTGATTGTAAATAATTTGGCTTGGATTTGAAGATTTAGCGTGCGTATAGCAGGTGATATCCTATATATTTTGATGTAGGTCATTATGCCTTTGATAGAACTACCCTACTGTCCGGATATCCGTGTCTATACCATGATGATCTTGGAAGAAGTGACACAGGCGGCCCAGGCCTGCGCTAGCCTCATGGAGCTTAGATAAGCGAGCAAGGCCACAACGATGTACAAATTCAAGATCTACGCGGTCACACATCGACGACGAATTACTACTCTCGACGCAAGCAACGCATTTGAGAGTCCGTCGAATACCGCAATCATGACAGGCGGTGTGTCAGTGAGAGATGTGGACGTAAGTGACTTCTGTAATCCAGAGCTTAGCCTGCGCGAAGAGTAGGAGCACAACCGACTGCAACACCACGAACTACAAACACCGATCTGTAGTGAAAGGAAGGACTTCACTGACAAGACTCTTGACGACCGCAGGCACAGGCATTCATCGGAGCCTACGGCGCCTTCTTGAAGCGTCAAGGAAAGCTACCAATTCCTGGTATGAAGCTCCTCCTACGAACGATGGAATCTGTCGCCCGATAATCTTGAAATGTACCACAAGCTGATCTATCTCGCCACCTCCAGGTTGGGTCGACACGGTCAAAACCTCCCCTTCGAAAGAACTCCCCCCACAATCAATAGACTGGTACGACCCTCCCCCTCCCCCTCCCCTCCTCCCTTCCACAAAACCCCACAAACTAACTAACCACCCCCTCTTCTCCCCAACACAGGTTCTACACCCGCGCCGCCTCCGTCGCGCGCCACATCTACCTCCGCAAAACCGTCGGCGTCGGCCGCCTGCGCAAAGTGCACGGGTCGACCAAGAACCGCGGGTCGCGGCCGTCGCACCATGTTGATGCGTCCGGGTCTGTGGATCGCAAGGTGATGCAGGCGTTGGAGGCGATTGGGGTTGTGGAGAAGGATGAGGAGAAGGGGGGGAGGCGGATTACGCAGAGTGGGCAGCGGGATTTGGATCGTGAGTTTTTTTCTTTCTTTTTGGGGATGATTTTGAGGGGGGGGGGGAGGGGGAGGCGTTTGGTTTTGGGGGATGGGGGAGTGGGGAGTGTGGGATATGGGGGAGGGGCTTTTGGGGTTGAGAGATTGAGTGCTGATTCGTGTTTTCTGCACCACAGGTATCGCGCAGACGACGCTCGAGGAGTCGGACGAGGAGGAAGACGAGTAAAGTAGATTGGAACTGGACTGAACGGAATGGAACAATAGAACATGGATACAGTGTGACTTGAAATCTGGAAGTTTCCGCAGAACATGGGCGTCTCTTCTACAGATAGAGGCGGGAAGAGCAATGTATGCATCCTCATGAAATGAAATGGAATAGATAAGATATTTCGATTATGATACTTCTACAAATGCTGTCGTTGGATCGTTATACGTGAACTTCCATCCCATCCCATCCAATATACCCCCGAAACCCGGCCAAAAACATCAGCATTTAAGCGTTTTCCAACCAAACCGATCATCCATATCCATATAAATATTGACAAAACCCATGTCCACCAACTAGCCTATCCTATATACCCCCATAATTGTGGCATGTAAACAAAATATTGTATGTTGGTTGCTATCATTTTCGATCACCAAAACGCCACTCCAACCCACCAAAACCATGTCCAGCTTGTCCCAATCCCAATCCCATCCCCATCCTCACGCCACCATCTCTCGCAGATCTTGCGTCGAGAGGTCAAAAATGTCGTACTCGGCCTCGGCTTCGGCGTCTTGAGAATGGGGGCGGGGTATGATTGTTTTTTCTATGCTGAGTTGTTTTTCTTTTTCTTTTCCCGAGGGCTCGGGTCAATTATGACACCAGTTCTCGCAGATCTTGCGTCGAGAGGTCGAAGATGTCGTATTCGGCCTCGGCTTCTTGAGAACAGGGATGGGGTATGAGATGATGTTTTGCTTCTGCTTTGATGGCCTTTGCCGAGTTTCCCGGCTGTGATTCTATCTTTGTGTCTGCGTCGGGGTTTGGTGTTGATAGGATAGCACTGGCGAAGGTGTTTTCGTCGAGGTTATCCCAGTAGGAGGAGGAGGAGGAGGAGGAGGATGGTGGGGGTTGGGGTAGGGGTTGGTAGGTGGGTGGTGGTGAGGGGGAGGGTTTTTGCGTTTGGGGGATGTTGGGGTGGGGTTTAGCGGGTTTGTTGATTATTTGGGTTCTGATCTTGTCTTGGGTTTTGAGAGGGAGGAGGGTGGTGATGTTAGCTGAAGAGCTGGGCTTTGAGTGTTTGGATGAGAATTTTGCAGGCTGTGATGTCTCGTCTCGCGCCTCGTCCTCGGTTTCAGGATTCGTCCATTGGGGATGTGGAGTCGTCGTTATCGACTTGGCCATTGAGGATTCGCGCTCGAATTCTAGTGCTACGTCTTCTAGATCTTCTTCTGTGAGGTCTTCGTCGAAGTCGGATGACACTGGTGACGGGGCTTGTTGTACTGCTTGTGTGAGCTCTCCGGAGAAGTCGAGATCTTGGGTTGATAGTTGGGCGAGGAGGTCATTGGTATCGTCGTGGAATATGTGAGGATGTGCTTGTGTGAGGATGCCGGAGAAGTCTAGGTCTTGGGTAGATAAGAGATCGAGCAGGTCTGCTGTGTCGTCGTTTGGGGTTATTAGGGGAACTTTTCGAATTTGGGAAGGCGGGCGCGGTGGAATAGGTCGCTTTGGTATTGAGCTAATGTTCGGACTAGCTGTTTCGCTTTTTGGGACCACTGGGTGGAGTGCTGAGGCATGCGGAACGATGCATGTAACCGATGATCCGTCTGATATCGCCTTGATAATCGGTGGAGAAAGTTCTCGCGCGATTTGTGTACCGCTGACGAAGAAGTCATCCCAGCATTCATCGATTGTATTTGGCGGCTGGTTTTGAGGGGCAGTAATAGAAGGCTTCTGCGGATAATTCGTGTCGCTTGGTCTGTAGTGGGAAGCACCACGTTGTGGTGGTGGGGCCATGGATGTACCTTGACAAAGTTCGACCTTTACACTCTTATGTATCGTTGTATCAGCACTCTTGAGCTGGCGCAGCGGCTTCGGCTGGGCGAACGACTTTAGTGGTATGAGCTGAGGAGGTTTCGGTAACGGTGGCGGCGCCATCATGATAGAGTGACTATCGTTACGTCTTTCCAAATCTTTTCCTGGACTCTTGGATCCCATACTTTCGGCAATCACAGGCGGTGATCGCTGCTGGACGCGAGACGAAGGAGATCTGGCGTGGGAGCAGTTCTGCGACTGGGACGGCGATTTCGATCCAGTCAAGTCCGAGCCCTTGGCTATGGACGCACCAGCCTCTGCTGAATCCCCTGGTGGTGTCTTGCGCGTAGTCAAGTTGGCTGATATGACCTTGAGAGGATTGCGCCAAGGTGTTCGTTGTGGAGGCGTGTAACAGCACCCGTCCCCTCCCTGGTCCTTCCAATACCCTTTCGCGGCCCTGCTAGCTCCACTTATGATACGAGACCCATCGCAACCCTCTTCTTCAACTGTGTCCCTTTTTCTCTTTTCTCCTGCCCGCAGGAACCCACCAAGGCTCAGCTGGCTTGGCCCCACATGGGCGATACCCTCTTTGGCTGGCTCCGCTATACCCATGCGCGCTCTTGTCTCTCTCTCTCTTTCATTCCTCTCCTCCTTCCGCTTTATATTTGCTTTCCTCCTCGCTTCCCGCTCTTTGATCCTGTCGGCGCGCTCTTGAAGGACGCTGCGGCGCTCGATGATGGCGAGTTCCGACTCCGAGAGGCGGACTGTTGCGCCAGATTTGCGGTAGGCCTTTTTGGCTTGTTTGAGGGTTTGCGGCCGGTGAGTGGGTGGCATATTGAAGGAGGGAGATGGACAGGTAGTACAGGTAAAGAGCCCAAGCAGTGAGTGACGATGCGTGAATGCACCTGGCTCGATGTGGCTTGGCGTTCTTGGCACCGGAACACCTGTAGAATACCTATGTTTTCAACATCACAGAGGCTAGTAATTATGCAGCTTTCTTCATTAATCTCGACATTTCTCTTAGTCATTCTTACTTCATTCTGGAGCCCAGCAGCTCAACACTTGTATTGAGGAGAACCAGTTGGTGAGTTTTGTCCGTTCCTCGGAAGTGCCATCGAGTTTCGAGAAGCATCTGCCAATCTGCCAATCATCAGAGGCACCCATTCGGTAGTCCTGCATTGACGCCCCGGTACGCGTGAAAGAGCAAATGTTCAAAGTTCGATGCTCGAGATTTTAACAAAAGGCAATGACAAGATCTTTTCAGACAGGCAGCTCATTCCTCCCTTCAACGTCCACGATATCCTCACAATGCACAGGGTTGGGCATATGGTTTCTGACCACGAAGTTAATACTCGCAGATCTAGCGCTTAATAGCGGATTAAATTTGATAATCATTTGCTTTGATCTATGATCATTTGCTCGTCATCTGTCTTTGACAACGCTCACTATCGCAATTGTTACAATATGAACACTCCCTGCCGCAACATATTGCAACCCAAGTTGGCCTCTATATGTTGTATATCGCACGGCGCTCTACTCACCCTAATTTACAAGGGATTGACTGTCGGATCCCACGTGCACGGCGAATATTCGTCCGTAGACAGTGCTTCCATATCTTCGTTCGTAAGCTCGAAATCGTACACATTGGCGTTCTTTTCGATACGTGACGGTGTCACAGATTTGGGGAGGGGGACGAAACCCTAAGATAAATTCATTTCTTAGTATCCTTTTTTCTCAATCTTGTACCCTGGTATAGAGGTGTGAGATATACCATCTGCAAACTCCACCTCAACAACACCTGCGCCCCCGTCTTCCCATACTTCCTCGCCAACGCCTCCAGACTCGGTTCTCCAAACCTCTGCCCCCGGACTAGCGGACTGTACGCTTGTACCACTATTCCACTTTGTCGGCACCAATTTACGATATCAGGTCTCGTCAGCCAGGGATGCAGTTCCCACTGCCCAACGGCGACGGTTCCGCCAGCGCCTGTCCCGTGTTCTTTTTCGCAGGCGGTGATGTGGGTTTGGAGTTCGTTGAGATGGTGGAGGCCGTAATTGGAGACGCCGATAGAGTGGATCAGGCCAGCTTTTTGGGCTTCGTGGAGGGCGCGCCAGGAGCCGAGGCGGGTCGTGGGAGAGCCGTAGGGGGCGTGGATTAGGTATCTTTGTGGGTGGTGTTAGGGGTTGTTCTTTATGAGTGTGGTGTTTTTTGTTGTTGGGTGTGGATGGGGGATGGGGGGTGGAGCGGGGTTTGTATAGAATTGAAAAATGTCAAGGATGCAAGATAGCAATGGGATACGTCAATGGGTTATTTTTGAGTCTGCCGCCAACGTGTAGATTCATGTTTGAGACTTTTGCCAATTCGAGAAGTTGGCACGCAAGCATTACCGAGTAGGGTTGAACTTTACACCTTGGTGTGTCTTCATGATATGCTCTCGCCAACAAAAAATGAGAATGCGGATATTACAAGCAAGATCGAACGGGGATGGTCTCACTCACAAGTCAATATAGTCCAGCCCAGTCTGAGAGAGACTCGACTTGATCGAAGCTTTCGTCTGTTCATAACCCATGTGTTGAGGGGGGACTTTAGACGTGAAGAAGACTTCGCTCCATGGGATTTCGGATTTCCTGATGGCATCCGCACACGGCTGCTCATTGCGATAGACTCGTGCTGAGTCTAGAAAGTGTTCTTTGTTATCGCAGGCTGGCAGGGGAGTCAATATGAATGCATACCTACATGGCGGTAGCCAGTCTTGAAAGCGTGTAAAACGACTTCCTCTGCTTGGCTCGCGGGTCTGATCATGTACACTTAGTAATTTTGTGGCATGTCAAGTCTAGAGATTTACGTTTGATAGACCTGAGATCAAATCAGCGACGTATTAGAGGGCAGGGCTACCAGCACCGATTCGAAACGGACGTGACCTCCAGTTCACTTACACCGAAACCTAACACAGGTATCTCATAGCCTGAGAGCATTTGGTACTTGGTATTAATGTCCATATTGTTGGTTGCTGTTGAGGCGAAAAGGCGAACTTGATGGACGGATCGAAGCTGTCGTGTCAAGATTTCCAGTCTCGGTATACTCATGCTCGTAAGAAAACTTGTGACAATATATCAGCGATGAGAATTGAGTTCCAAATATCATTGTCTCCATCATGCGTACACCAGAAGATCTAAACACCACTTACGTCCGATTAGATAGCACGCTAAGCCAGAAACGGAATATAGATTTCATCCCAGGTGCCCGAGTTGCATCAACATTCTACTGTGTCGCTGATACTGAGATGCAGCGGCATGACTCTCTCAGAGCCTCCCTTGAATATTAGAGAATGGATAGAACTTGATCTCGCACCGCTCACATCCTGAGACAAAAGCGAATGTCTACTAATCCCACTAGTACGCCATCTCGCAAACCTCCGCCGATAACCAATCATTGATCTTCCGAAGGACACATTCTTAAGGCGTGCAAAACCTCATTCGAGAAGCATATCGCCGGACCTGCTCAGTATGCGTCTCGTCAAACAAAATATAGACCGTGATGGCTCCGGTACCATAACACTGTTCCCCGAAGAGCCGGAAGACATGTGGTTCACTTACAACCTCATCCGCCCTACCGACCTCCTTCGCGCATCAGCCCTTCGACGAGTCACTACCGAATCAGCCACTGGCTCCACCTCGTCACAGCGCGTTCATATCAATCTCCTTATCTCGGTTGAGAAGCTGGATTTTGACACACAATCCGCTCAACTACACGTTTCGGGGCGGATCGTTGAGGAAACGAAGTATACGAAAGTTGGACAATTTCATACGCTAGACTTGGAACTGAATAGGAACTTCACATTGGAGAAGAAAGAAGGATGGGATAGCGTTGCGAGAAATTTGGTGAAGGAGGCTTGTGACCCCGTCAAGAGTGCGGATGTGTGGGCGGTGGTTATGCAGGAAGGGTTGGCACACTTGGCGGTCTTGACGGGTCAACGGACGGTATTGAGGCAAAAGGTGGAGATGACTGTACCGAAGAAAAGGGGCACTGGAAAGCAGGGGGATCACGATAAGGTCAGGTCGAACTGTTGTTGGCCGCTCCCACCATAACGGCTGACAATATCATATAGGCTCTCGAGAAATTCTTCCAGACCACCTTTGACACTCTGCTCCGCCAACTAGATCTCTCCGAATCCAAACCCATCCTCCTCGCATCCCCTGGCTTCGTCGCTCAAGCTTTCCTCAAATTCATCTTCGAAACGGCTACGCGCGCCGGAAACAAAGCCTTGCTCGCACAGAGGTCGAACTTCGTTGTTGCGCACGCCGCTTCTGGCTACCTCCACTCCTTGAATGAAGTTCTTCAGACGCCTGAAGTCTTAGCCCGTCTGAAAGATACAAAGTACGCGAGAGAATCAAAGCTGATGGAGGACTTCATGAATTTGCTGTACAAAGATGACGGCAAAGCCGCCTACGGCCCTAGAGAGGTAGAACAAGCCGTCGAAAAAGGCGCGGTGGGAAGAGGTGGTGGAGTTTTGTTGATCAGCGATAGTCTCTTTCGAGCGCAGGATGTCGCAATAAGAAGGAGATGGGTTGGGCTAGTAGACAAAGTTCGGGAGACAGAAGGGGGCGAGGTGAGAGTCCTGAGCAGTACGCATCAGAGTGGAACCCAGCTGGACAGTCTTGGCGGCATTGCTGCGATACTGACATTTCCGTTGGAATATCTCGATGAGGACGCGGAAGATGCAGATGCAGATGGAGGAGGGCAGAATTTACGAAATGACATGACAATTAACGGTATTACCAATGGAGTCCGAAATTAGATCTCCTCTAAGACTCGAGGTTTGCTCAAACCATCACCTTGGGAGCCATTACAGCTACTTCACCCCAGTACAAGTCCCAGAGGTAAGTTTAGGATCTGTCACCCAAAATCCTCTCACACGAGCTCACAAAGTCCTAGTCTTAGTCATTGAGCTCACCTAGCTTGGTGACACCTCTGATGATGACGGCCATCGACTTGGCCCTATAATCACAATGGCCCACAAAGTTGCAAGGCTAATGCGTACACCGCTCCGCATAATGTATTGATCGATACAGGCCAGCTCATACCAATTGATCCAGTGGTATCGCTCATGTACAGGCACTGGCATCTGTGAGCGATCTCTTGCGACATTCAGTATTTGCTAGAACACGGTTGCACGATCTCGAGGGTACAGATCATCTACAATGTAAACCTACCGACTGGAGACAAAGTGGGGAGTTGGATACATCAACTGCCTGCGCGTAGAAGCATGACATGAGCGCGTCGGAGAAATGTCATCAAGGGACACAAGAGGAAAGGTACTTTGCCCAATACGACGACGGCTTGATCCGTCTGTGATATCAATATCTACAGCGACAAGTATCGACCACGAAGAAAGTGCCTAGACATGATAGTCACTTTCCCTTCCGGTCCTCGCCTCTTCCATTCTTCATCAATCGTCGGCGATACTCAAAATTGCCTCATTTGTCACAAAATCCCTTATCCCATAGGCACTCGTTCCCAAGCGTTTGTACCGAGGTACAGCCGAGACGAGTGCCAAAGCTGTCAGAACATGGAATACCTTCATCCCAACCACCTCCATCGCAATCGCCACAGCAAATTCTAGCATCTCAATAGCCCCCTCAACAACTCCCCCCCATCGCCCATCGCCCATCGCCCATCGCCCATCGCCCACCCGACACAATCCATCCTTCACCAATCCGCCCAATACCACTCCCAGCCCAAAACCATACCTGCAACTCCACCAACCACAACCCCCTCTCAATACCAACCACATTTCCACCAGGTCCACGCGCTCCCAATACCTATCCAACACCTACCCTGTGCAGTCCTGCAACCGCAAAATCAACAACAATCCCAAAAATCCCAAGAATAAACCAACAAGCCGATACAAACGCCCACAAAACCCCACATCCTATTTCGGCCATATCCTCATTCGTAATTTTCCTTGAATCGCCACATCCTCTCCAACATATATTGCATAAAGCCACTAATTGAATCTAATACAAAGCCAAGCGCAAGGCGGTATAAGAATCTTACACACACTACAACAGTGTCATAAAATCGGATTATGAATTATGAATATGAATCATAAATATTACTATTTCAAACCCTTGATGAGTGAGTGCATACACCCTATCTTACCTCCTAGAACTCATACGTCCCCTCCATACCTACCTTACCCACACCCCTACATCCCATCTCGCCATCCCGCCATCTCCCCATCTCCCTACCTCCCATGCCTCCCTCCCCCCTCCTCTCCCCTCCATAACTCCCATACCTCACATACCTCCCAAACCTCACGTACCTCCGATACCTCCCATTCCTCCCCCTCCTTACCTCCCCATCCATCTCCCCATCACACCACCCCTCCCCTCCAACTCCCCTCTATAACTCCCACACCTGCCCATCCCATCCTCCCCTCGCACCACTAATGCTATACAGTAAACCGTCTAGACCTCTTCCTCTTCCTCTTCCTCTTCCCATACACCCATCTCCCCACCCATCTACCTATCCCATTCCACATCCTAGCACGGCACAGCACTCATCTCAAGCGTCTTCTACCGAGGTAAATTATTCTACAGCCCAGACGACGAGTGCCAAACTCGGCTCGGCCAGGACAGAGTACTTTGCCTTGCCAGGATATCTATGGGGATATGGGATTTAACAACAACATACAACGATATCAACTGCTCCTCCTCCTCCTCCTCTGACTCGTACTCCAACCTACTCCTACCCCTCCCAAACACAGAAAAACCGCCCAACCAATCAACCACCCACCTCCACAACCCCTCCCACTCCCACTCCCGCCCCTACTCCAACCTACTCCTACCCCTCCCAAACACAGAAAAACCGCCCAACCAATCAACCACCCACCTCCACAACCCCTCCCTCCCAGCCTATCCCTACAATCCTCATAAACTCCATCAACCAATATCAACATAGTACCTCCCAACACCTATACAATCTCCTTCCCTTCCCTTCCCTTCCATTTCAATCAAAATCACCCCAATTCCATTCTTCGAATCCGAATACAACAGTAGAATCCGAATCGAGAAAAGAATCAAATGGATTCTCAATACAACACACCCCGCAAATGAAACCTCCGAGTCAGATCGCATACATTCTACATCCCTATCCCAAGACCAAACTTACCACTCCCCCGAAAAACTCGAACATATCCAACGCAACGCCACAAAAAACACCCATCACGCCCCTCCTCAGTCCAATCCAATCCAATCCAATCACACCTCCAAATCCCACATTACAACAGCCAGTACATCCAACCCCCCTAAACAAATAGCCCCCCTCACCCCCTACGAACTCACCACAACTCCCCCTCCCGCTCAACCTCCGTCCACCCCTCCCCTTCCGAACTACCACTCATCCCCTCCAAACGATCCCGTTCCATATCTCCATTCCCATTTCCATCTCCGACTTGCATCGGCGGCCAGATACCATCATCTTCCACTTCGTCTTCATCTGCCGCCTTGACCTCGACTTCGATCTCAGTCTCGACATGGACGTCCATCTCATCTTCATTCTGCACCTCCGTCTTGTTTTCATCCTTGTCTTTCGAGTCTTCTTTAGTTTCCATTTTCGCCTCCGCTTTCAAATCCATTTGGGTTTTGCTCTTGATCTCGTCGTAGGTTTTCGCTCCCACCTCCATACTGTCCTTATCTTTTGATTCCTTTTTTTCACCCGCTTCCACCTCCATCTTGTCCCCGCTCTGCACCTCCATATTGACTTCATCTTTGACATCGTCCCTCGCTTCCACCTCCACCACCATCTGGCTATGATGTTCCACCTCCTCTCTAGTTTCCACCTCCACCTTCACCCTAATCCCCTCCCGCACTTCAACTGTCCTTTCACCCCCACCCTCCCCTTTCTCATCTCCCCCAAATCCCTTCCCTTGCCCACTCCCCTCCACCATCCCAGGCATCGCCCTCGACATTTCAAAATCCCGACTCCGAATCCTTCCAATATATCGCATATCCTCCTTGGTAAAATCCTCAATACGCTTATACAAAAACTCCGGCCCCGTATTACCCGTCGGCCACAAACTCACATAGCCATCGCGATAATCCAAGAGCCGCGCTTCGACCGCCATAGCATCCCATCCCTTCCCGAACATCCACAATCTCGCACTGTCGGGTTTGAAATGATCTAGACGCAATCCAGTGAGTTGTTCGACATATTCGATATCCGCCTCATCAAAGCAGCGCAAGTGGCGAGCTAACATGGAGACGCCGGCGGCTATGTTGCGGAGGTAGATGTATCCGTGTCGGTACTGGATGAATTGTGCCCGTTCGTGAAAGGTGTACGCGCCATGTCTGTAGATCCAATTCCTCGTCTGCTGTTCGGGAATGGTGTACGTAGGCTTGGACTCGTGTCTCTTGTACTCTGCCTCATATTGAATGCGTAACTCTTCAGCTTTGTCCGCTGCCACTCTTTGGGCTTGTATGCGTAGCTTCTCTGCTTCATCCAATATATGTGGCTTGTTACTTACTTTTCCCAGGTCAACACTCTTCTCCTCGCTAATCTCGACGCTGTTGGTCTCAGCACCACATTGTTGGGTGGCAGTATGTCTAGACTCGTGAGGTAGTATCTTTCCTGAGCGTGGGAACATTGAGGTGGCGATGGGTCGCATTGGGACGAGTGCAAGTGTGGGTGCATGCTGAATCACGCTTCGGTCAGGGAGTCTGCCTGTGATCTTTGTCAGCCCTAGCTCGAGAGACCTTGAATGAGTAAGGTCATCCATAGCGTCATCGTAGCTCATTCATTCCAGCAGCTTCTCCCCAGTCGGACTATTGAAAGGTGTCTCACATTGTGGGACAGCACGCAAAAAGGAAAGGAGCAACATACTGTCCAAGAACTTCCTTTGCTCCCCCTGATCAGACGCCTTCTCATTATGATCCATCTTCCCCTCCTTAAGCCCACCAGCTTCAAGTCCCTCACCCGTTTTCTCCTGCCCCTCTCTAGCCAATGCTTCATCAAAGATTCTCCTCTGATGATCCCTCAGCCGATTGACAGCATCACAAAATCCAGGATACCGCACATATCGGATCAGCGCCTCTATAGACTTCAGCGTTTGGTCCTGCGCTATTCTAAAACCCGGCTCCAGCGATGAAAACAATTTCAGATGTTTCTTCTTTCGCCTTTCACGATCCTGATCGAAAGCTTTGACAGCCATACATTTATAGGCATTCACTGCTGATTCTCCGGGTCCCACCACCACTTTGTGGCATTGATAGAACTTATGCCGTTGATCTTTGGTACAATTCGATTCCCCTATCTTGCTGCTTTCGGAGATATCAATTCTGACTTTAGCGATTGGTTTGGATCGTGGCTTGGTCCAAGTGCTGTGACTCGGCAGTCCTTGATTTATTTGTTCTGGATCCTGAGCGTATGGCCCACTCCTCCTGATAAAGTCCGTTGACATCCGCTCTTCCGCCAATTCTTTGGCTCGTTGCAGACAGCCTAATCTCACTGATGGCGGAACTGCGGCCAGGTTGCCCTCATACTTCTGAGCTGCCGACGTCAGAAGGATCTGGAAGTGTTGCTGGGCTCGCTCATGGTACCATCGTGACTGCTCTTTGACGCTTAGCCGCACGGGCCGGGGCTGTCTTTGAGGGTCCGTTTGCTGACAACGCGGTGGGGTATTATGCTGGACAGAGTTGGGCTGTTGTTGAGGAGGTACCTGTTGATGATGCTGTTGAAGTATGAATGGGGCTCCCATACCAACCTCACCGTTACACTTTGTACCGATAGCATCCTGCTCTTGTCGTGCTTTAATCAATCGTTTCTTATTCTGTTGCTCCAGCTGCATCAAGTGCTTATCGTAGGATTGTATATTGTGATTTCCTCCGGCTTGACAGTCCGTCACATTCACCTCTTGCGGCTCCATACGTGTTGGTGTTGGGGTATAAACGTCGATTGAATTTTGCGGATCCATAACGCTCTCCTGATTTAAGGCGGTGAATGGGAAGATCGATGGATCGGCTGCATATATTCCACTTTGTTGTCTATGCAGAGGTCCAGATTTAGGCCGGACGCCTGCTAATCCGGAATCCTGCAAAGTCTGCTTACTGACCTCTGATGACGCTGAGCAGACAGCAGATTGTAGTGGTGGTTGATCGGATTGTCTGACGTTACTCGTCAACCACTGTTCACGCATTGTATAGCCTGGAGATACCCTGTCGGTCTTAGTGAGATGTGGAGGTTGCTGAGAGCTCTCACCAGACCCAAACGAGCACGAAGCTTTGGGAAATTGGAAGGGAATACAGCTGTCTTCCAAGAGCGATAGAGGCGATCGTTCTTTATGAAAGTCGCACCCTTTGCGGGGAACGGCACTCTTGTCAAATTCGGCGGCCAGCTTGCGTGTCGCTCCAGTAAGTACTTCGCTTGTAAGCTTGTCCGCCCTGTCCGTTATAGCTAACCGTGATTCGTCCTCGATTCTGAGTAATTGCATAGTGTCTTTCCCCCAGCTTTCGGAAGCCGTCGGCATTCCACGGAGCCTCAGTGGCAGCGCCACCAATCTAGGAGACTCTTCTGACACTGATTGCTCCTCATCCCCAGGCGTCTCCCTAGGTCTGAGTTCCTTGTGTTTCATACATGCTTCGAGAGGCGTCTTTTTCACAAATCTCTGCTGGTCTTGTGCATGCTTGTCCAAGTGTTGTTTTGTTTCTTGGTGTGCTCGAAGTTGCTGACTCGACAGGAAACTTTGGTTCAGCTTATCCCCCACAGCTTCATAGCCTGGAAGGGACGTGTCAAAGTTCATATTCGAAGATATTACTTATCCTTAGCCAGCTGGACTTGAGAGGGCGAGTAGTGCGAATCAAGGAAAGCTATGATTGCGGCTGTCAGCAGTAAAGCGTAGAAGGAAAGAAGACTAAGAACACCTATGTATCAAACTTTTTCTATGAGTCATTTGCATGTTGTGGAGAAATGAAAAGCCATCGTGATGCTTGGTCCAGCCCAACCATTAACCCACTTACTCTTTATCGGTTGCCACTCAACACTTTTGTGTGAATGTCATAGACGGAATATCAAACAAGGTCAACATTTGACAAATTTTCGAGCTATCGGCAAGTTATTGCCATATGGGCCTCTTGAATTCCCATTACCTTGCCATCTAAAATCCGTTTGTCTGGAAGCTTGTGACCTCCCACCCATTAGCGGTATTATACTCGCTCGTTGGTGTCACCCCAAGCAGTACTGGATAGTTGACCTCACCAGTGCAATTAGTACCCTTCGTCAAGCAATCCGCAATGAGTGTCCCCACAGCTTGCCCTTCGAACCAGGCTCCTTGTAAGAAGCCAAAGTATTCAGCGCTTGTGGCTTCTCCTGCGAAATACAAACGCCCAACATTTGCGCGAAGATTTTGGTGCATTTCGAGCGACGTTCCTGGTGGCCAATTCGAGTAGCTGCCATATGCCCAAGGCTCAAGACTCCACCGCGGATACATGAATGCGATAGGTTCTGGTACGTTTGCTTTACCAAACATATTCCTTAGCACTGCAAGTACTTGCGCTTTGGTCGTCTCGTCATCTTGCGCTTCCACTACATAGCTCTGCGATTGGACCACTGTCACGAAAATGATACCTGAACCGGGTAGGAAACCTGGACCGTCCAGCGACTGGAACACTGGGTAGTACCCACGCTCATGTGGGTCGGCATAGAGAAAAAATTGATATGACTGGTCCCAGAAAACTTGATCTGGCGGGAATTGAAGGAATATCTTGGTGTAGGTACCCATCGAGAAAGTTTCTATCCCATCCTGCTTCCACCGAGGCAGCTCAGGAGAAAAGGTTACCGCGTCATTCTGCAGAACACCAAGCCTGGACAAAATAGGTCAGCGCAGGCATATATTTCCGGATACAGTGGCATACGAGAATGTGCAAATGGCATAGTCTGCGCTGATGCAGCTTCCATCTTGATTGAACACTGTGACTTCGTTGTTGCTGTACGCAATTTTGGTAACAACAGTGTTAAGAAGTAGTCTAGAGTCGTTCGCCATCAAGAAGGTAGATGCTTCCCCTTTGATAAAAGCATTGAATCCCCGGGAATCGAAGACATAGTTGTTCTCATTAGAGAATTGGTAGAATGTGGTATTCTAGGCCCGGTTAGTGAATCAGGCGATCCAGTCGTTGATCAACGTACGTGGTTGACTATACCAAAGAGCTCGTCGCTTTGATCCTGCACTAGGTCAACTATGGATATTCATCTCCTCGTGATTCCGCTTACTGGGCTGAATGCATACTCCCAATCCCACTCCCACCACTCCACAGCTTGGGCTGTCATGTCGTTTCTCCTTGGCTTCCATCCCGCAAGGCTCAGGCCGGACCTCGCACTGCGATCTTGCAGATCCTCGGTCAAGATGTATCCCGCATCCTGCTCTAGAATCGGAAACGCATTATTTTGGAAGTCGTTGATGACATTGGTGAAGTCAGCGGCGCCAGTCTCGTTGAAGGTCTCGATCGAAGAATAGTTGGAATATGTGTTTGTCAAGTTGTACAGCTGTGCCAGTGTCCATATCGGATTCTCTGGGCCTCCAGTGGTCACCAGGCCTTGCACCCAATTGGCTCCGAGTTCGACGGTGTAGCTCTGATTGGCGGCTCCGAAAGTGGTATGTGCAACCCTGCCACCGATGTCGTTGTTGTATTCCACAATGAGAAAGTCAGCCACTGAATTGTTGGTAAGGGCTTGCTGATGAGGTTTTAGCATTTACAAAGCAGTAAATGTGCATATATGGCACGTACAGCAGCTGTGATGCCAGCAGTTCCTGCTCCGCTACAGAAATCATGTTAGCTATCGTTGTCCTCACGTAGTACAAGAGGGGACTTCAACTTACAGGATCCCAACCTTCGTCTTCTGACAGGTCGTTGCATTACGTTTGTAGAATGGTGAGGCATTGATCAATCCGGCTGCTATTAGGGCGTAAATGATGATCAAAAACTTTGCCTGCATGATGGAGCTGTTAGTGGCATTCAAGTATTGGCGACACTGAGCGGTATTGTGGTTGCAGCTATCTGTGTACCTCAAGAAAGTTGCCTCACCCCCAACGCGTGGGACTACATGCTAGCATATCCGGTCGTTCTAGCCATAACGAGAGGTTACTGGCGACCTCTCCGGCTGGTTCCTGCACCGCGGATGCCCGGTGTGATGAACAGTCGCGAGAGGAAGGTGGGTATCATGGACGAAAGGTAAGGAGGTAAGGTAAGCAGCATCTTTGCGGGAAACAAGCCGCGTGCCAACTGATAAGGATAAGGAGAACGAACACCACTCCTTTGACCAATCAGAAGTATGTGACCCTGAAGATCTCCCTTTGGTACCAAATTCACCCCTTTGGGCATAGTCAAGGCTACCTTATGTTGTAGTGTTCTTTCTTCTGTTTACTTGGCTATCCGTTCGAAACGCAATAGCGGGATACTTTGTCCTATCTTTTACCCTCTACCAAGTACCAACTGCTCCCATCTTCGTCATGTGGCGGAGCATTCCTTCCTGCGATAGAGTGATCGGGAGCATCCTTCGCTCGTTCCTGAAAGACTAGCCTGGCCGCTCGTTGGCCATGAAATTGCAGGAGATTTGCACCGCAAGGCTGTGCGAAACTCTCCGCAAAAGTCTCTCTGGATCGACGTCTTACCACGTTGACTTTGCGGTGCAGCAACGTTGTTCGATCGGCGTATGTGTCTGCTGTCTGAGTCGTACCTGCGTCGTTAGTTCATGCAGGTGTCGTAACAGGTCGACATACAGCCTTGTTTCGGTTTGATTAGGATTGTTGATGTCCCTAGGGGGCCATGTAAGTTCCTGGATGAGGGACGGAAGGAGGATCTGATGTGAGCCTACCTGAGGCTCTGTCTAGCTGGCCTTGTGGATGGCCTAAGGGGGGAGCAAGCGATCAGCTTGGATGGCGGATGCTTGCATGGATTGACACCTGTAGGCAACCGCCCGAATGGATGAAACCAACCACACAAAGGTCACGGCATGCTGGGAATCTTGTACGAGCGGTCTGGAGATCTGTTACATCTAGTCTGAGTTGGTAATGATGGAGTACAAATACATCTGATTATCTACGCCTACCATGCAACCAGCGTCCGTGATGAGCGTGATTCCAACAGCTGTAGAGGAAACAACAGCGAGAATTGGTATCTCGTTAAAGCAAACCTTTGCAAGTACAATGCTCCAAGCCCGCTAACCGCTATGATTTATGATCGTAAAAGATGGGAAACCTAGCCCCATCTCCTAAAGTATATACTCCAGTCCTTCAATTCGTCGCAGTGCCCGACAAAGTCAGGGGCGCAACAGTCAGGCGCCGTGTCCGAGTCGCGAGGGATCCGCTGCTTTGATGCTATCATTAGACGTTGCTGAGTGGTATTTATTACGTGGGATTCATAGCGTCGCTCGCGGACTGTGGCTGTGAATGCTATGACTCAAGTGTGATTCCACTGGGGAAGTGGCTTCCCATGGATCCTGGAGGAAGTTTGACTGTGTCGAGAAAGGCCCTCGCCCTGGATGTATCTCCTCCCACTTTCGGGCGCAGTACTTGGCGGGCCATCGCTCTGATGCACCGAAGTCCAGCATCTGTGAAACCCTCCGTTAGTGTCTTTCCTCCGCCGCAGGTTTCAGAATTAGGAACAGCATGGCGAAGACTTACCTTTGCGGCGATGATGTCAAACTGGAATTTCTCCCAATAGTCGTAGGCTTGCTCGAGTGCTTGTACCTAAAGTCTCAGGGTCAGATCACAGACGAAGAGGGTGTAACAAAGGAAAGATGGTGGCGAACATCAATCTCAGTCCAGCTCCTCATACGCTCTCGCAGCCTCTTGAAACGCATTTGCAGCGCCGGTACCTGATACGACTTGCCTAGATCGGTCTGAAACCGTACTGCAATGTCTTTCCAGGGCAAATTCTCTTCCTCCTTCAATTTGAGCAACAGTTGCTCCTCCTCATTCAGTTCAACCGGCCCTACTTGCGACGCTGCCCGCTTTCGCTTCCTTTGACCATACTCGGAGTACTCCTCGTCTTCTCGCATTCGTTTCAGAGCGTTCATCTGCCGTAGTCCGACTGGATCTGGTGCAATCGGTATTGGGCCTTGATGTCGACCTGGAGAATGGCTTGCGTTTGACACGGGGTATGGTGCCTCGTAGAAGGGGCCTGGTACTTTGCTTGATGCAATCGGTTGAGGAGACATTGAGAACAGAGGCGGTCCATAGTCTTCATTCTTCAATCTAAATGGGTTTTCCGTGAAGAGGAGATCTTCCACGTTCGGCCCAAATGTGCTCGGACTGCTCTTTGGTCTCGAGAACGGCGCGACAGAAGCAGGAGGGTTAGAGACATGGATCGGAGGCGGTCTGTGAGGACTAGGGTATGGATTCTCGTAATCGTGAGGATGTAACGGAGAGGGGTTGTCATGATGAGGGTATGATCGGCCGCTGGAGTAGACAGAGCTATGGACGAGTGGCGGTGGAATCCAGTCTGGTTCTGAGAAGTGGTGGGGATTCATCGTCTGACTAGGATAGATAACGTCGACGCTTGAGCTCCCGTAGTATTGGTCCAAAGGCATCAAGACTGGACGAAAGCATGAAAATAAGGGCAGCAGTTTTTCATGGGATAGTCTTTGGCTCCTTCACTTCTTGGTTCATGTGGTACGACCACCTTTAAGGTCGACTGAGCCCAGAACGTGGTATAGAAAATAAGCGAGTGAGAGGCTGCAGTAAAGCCTAAGGTCACGCAGGTCCATATGTACCGAAGGATCCAAGTGGACCTGATGGACAGAACATAGATTAGAAGAGCAGAAGGCGTAGGCTGTGTCATCCAAGGGGAGATGAACAACGGAGTGGCCAGCGGTGTATGTTGTAGTCTGTGCCAGATGCTGCGGTCATTGCCTTTGATATCATCCTGGAAGCGAGATTGTGAGTATATGACTGTAGAAGGTCTAGTAGGCTCAGCTTCATAGCTGTTTCAGAACCATTTTGAGGGAATTACTAGCGGGTACGCTGTGCCATGAGGATTAGGCCTCCCGGAGTGCCATGGCACCGGCTCCCCACGAGGCTTGGGAGCAGCTCTAAGAAGTAGCTGAGTCTGGCATAGCGCTTGCTTCTAGGAATTGACCAGGGGTTAATACTTATTTAAGTAAGTTATTTTGGATGCTAGCTTGGAGGTCAAAATACAAGTAGGTACCTTAGTCCCGCGTAGAATAGAATAAGCGCCCTTGGCCATCTGCCCTCATTGAGTACTTTGATCATTCTTGCCTGGCAGCTATTCCGTAGAATATAAGCTAAGACTAGGTAACTCTCGCCTGTCAATTGCTCTAAATCGGTTGCCATAATGATTACTGTACCCCCCATTTGTCCCACCACTCAGCTCAGGACGGTCGAGGAGACGGTGAAGATTGGACCGCCAATCTCGAGGGATGGTAATCAGCCGCATGACGCTATGTTTAATATCTTATGTTATACAGGTCCGGTCGACGGACTCCGCTCTTCATCCGGGTTCGACGCTCTGACTACCGAATAACGGTCTTGTATATCAGACCGTCAGGCCGAGAACAGGCACCAACCACATATCGAACTCGATTCTGCCAGTTTGTCGTTATTCACCATCAAACCGCAGCAGCGTCTAGATTACTTCCTTTCCGCTCGAATTCCCAGGAGATGGCCGCTCATGGAAGCATTTGACTCGCCAGATCTTGCCCGTAGATAGAATGGTATCAATCTTCCACTGCATGCTCCTCTCTAGGCTGCAAACCTCTGTCAAAAATCTCAGGTGAGGAGCCTACTAGCCTCCCATGAATGTTGAAACCGATTGTTGCAACCTTCTAGCGTTTTCCTTCCATCGCCCCCAAGAGACCGTGGTACAAGAGGAACTCCTAGCAGCTGTGTCATGTTTCACTTTTGGTGCGAGGCCATGTGGGACGGTGGACAATTTGTTCTATCCGCCTCGTGGAAGCCTGGATGAATAAAGTCTGTCAAGCTTGCAAAAGAGCACAATGCGACTTTAGATAGACCAACGATGCTGTTCTGGGTCTAGGCTGTTCATTAGGCTATGACACAGGCATTTCGGCGCCACTTTTCCCCATCTTGGGCTTATTAGTAGTCTATTCCGGGCTTATGCTGACTTTAATTTTAACATCCTATTTATACGCCAAATTGGGGAATCCTTCGCACTCACTTGCGGTACTCATAGGCGCTTTTTGGCAACGACGATCGGAGGGAAGGCCGACCAGGATGATTTCTGAAGATATACCCGCAGTGAGGTTATGCATCGACAGACAGCCAGACAGCTATGCGAACGACCGTCCTTTGAAGTGCAAATGGCTAGAGGGGCAACGATCACAGTGTTTGATGATAGATCTCCACAGTCTGCATGCGAGTACAAACCCTTCAAGACGAATCTCCCATACCTCTAAGGCAGTGCTCTTAATTACGTAGTTTTAACGCTGAGGTCAATCTTAGACACTTCATCTAGTACCTTACTTAGTATTAGCTCTCGGTCAGACCGGTGGCTTTCTTTGCTCGGCATTGTTGCCAATCTCGCGCCTAGTGGAACGTTTCATGTGCCGCTTGAGGCTTTGTGGGGCTGTTGAAACTTGAAACGCCACACCTTCACACCAATCAGGGGATCCGCCGGCAGGATCCTTGATCTTGTACGGAGAAGTGATAATTAATTGTAGCAACATGAAAAGCTAAGTATAATTGAGGAGTCCTGTATCCCATCGTACATGGATAAGTCACACCTAGTAGCTGCTTTACTTAGGTTCAACGCTCTGTATAGGATTTTGTGATGAGGTCTGCAATCTAGCCTCTACATGTTCAGCCACTGTGATTATCACCGAACGATGAGATACGTACTGTACCAACAACTTGACCGAGACCATCTTGGGTATCCCTGTCGCACCAATGTCATTGCTAATTGAAACAAATCTGCTTCATAATTGGCCCGCTTAGCAGACAATGTATATCCGAAGCGATAGATATCACGCCCTGACGCTGTCCTTTGGGTTCCGGGTAAACTCTTGTCTCGTGGGAGCTCCCATAATACTCGTAGACGTTGTGCTAAACAGTCCTTAATCTGATGACACTTCAGCAATTACTTGGTCCTCTGTGTGTGTGAAAGAATGATCTCTTTGAAGAAAACACCGGGAGAGGTCTTAGAGGGAGCGATTGTGACGCGGTCTCTCCGAGGTCGCATTTCAAACGGCTGATACCCATTGCTTTCATCAGCACGGCAAGTTCCAGTGACTGCGCCTTGCTTGTCAGAGCCAAAGGCCATCGAGGCTAGGATCTGGACTAAGGACTATTCCTGACTCTGCCGTATCCAGCGTCCATCAGAGACGATGTAAATTCGTCTTCATTCATCATCGCCATGGATCACCACCCATGTGTCCATTTTGATCCCTTCCATCGATATCATCCTCGCTGTCGTCTTCTTCCACAAGATCAGTTAATCCATCCCCGTATGGCTTGGGGCTGGTATCTTTCCCTGGCGGATCAACCAGGACCTCATCAGCGGACACAGAAACGCCTCTTGCACCCCAATTACCTCTTTTAATCGGTGCTGGCGCTGATGGGTTGTCACTGCTCCCATCGATACCACCTCTTTCTTCGTCATCCATGCCAGAATCCACCTGACCCAGGACGCGACTGACTAGAAATCCTCGGCTGAGGTCGTCGGAGTCGACAATCCCACCGTTCCGTAACTTGACCCGTTGCCTTGTCCAGTATACCCAGGCGAAGTCGACATAAAAGGCTGTTTGAATAACGCCAAAGAGGACTGCCCGCCATTCGAAATGATGTTCGGCAGCTAGGCGTACTATCCAGTTCAGGATGTAGAACGCTCGGTATGAGCCAAGCGTTAGAAGGTAAAAGGAGTCAATCACAGTTGGCACTGTGGTTTGGCGTAACAGAAGTAGTTGCGGCACGACACAGACCGATTCTAACACGATTGAAAAGCTCCAGAACACTTCGGTGAACCTTCTTTTAAATGTATGATCTGATATCGCCGTAATAACAGGAGCCAGGATAACAGACCCGACAAAGCAATAGGCGCCCAACTTCCAGGCCTTCTCTCGTTCTCTAGTCCGTGCATAGACTCTCATCATCAAGAATATGATGTAGAAGGAGGAAAGGATGTAGAAATTCTTCAGGACAAAGTTCCAAACAGCCAATGTCGAGTCTGAAGGCGAGGTCCAGAAGATATTCAGATATCGTGTGACAAATACGAGAGCGTAAAGCATCTGCGTAATCAAAGACACACCTGGAGGCTGCAGTATCAGCTTCGTTCGTCGTATCGGTCCATCGATGAGAGTACCTACCCTCCGCGCTTCTATTGACATGGATAGCCCAGATTAAGATACATTTGGAAGCAGTATGGGAAACATCACCCAGAATTCGAAAGACGTTCATGACATGGTCCTCCGCCATTGTGATGGTTTTAGACCACACAGGGCTGGATCAGAAGAGTAGATGCGTTGCCAAAGTTGAGGTTCTTGAGTGGATCGTGTGGCAGTGCTGCACGGAGACTTGCCCAGAGGCAGCTCAGAAATGAAAACAGCCAGTGCGATTGATATGTTGTAGAACTACAGTTCCTGCAAAAGCCAAAAACAGTTGGGGGACACGAAAGGCGGCGTGTTTTGAATTAGGTGGATAAAGTGGGCCGAGTCCAAGCGTTTCAGACATCAAGTACAGGGATATTTACTGCAAGATTGGAATGTACTTGGGGGAGTCGCCCCATACACGACCAGTAGTCATTCCGCAGAATAATATCGTCAAATTCCGATGAGGGCCCTCCGCTCACTCTTGAGGTATCAACCTTCAGACGCCAAAGCAACCGTACTTTCCTCAGGCTATACACCCATTATCTACCTACCAAGGAAGCTATCTCCTCTCGAAAGATAGTTCTACACATAATAATGGCACCAATGCCAGCAGTGATTCGTATCGCCCAAACGCTGGGCATTACGACCTCGGCCTTCATTGCAGGTATACATTATGCCATTCGCAATCAACGCCGCTGACCACAAGCCAGGCAGTATCTTCTCTATGTCCTTTCTCAGTGTCCCATCGCTGCTGCTTGCTCCCAATACTCTTCTGGCCAAGCAGTGGCAAACCTCCTTCGACCGCGGAAACATGATCAATCCTGCTATAGGGCTCGTTTCTGTCATCACCTATGGATTCCTATCTTATAGGCTTTATGGGGGCCTGAACCATCCTAAAGCTGAGATGTACGCGTTATCTTCAATCCTCGTATTGGGCATGGTACCATGGACCCAGTTGGTCATGAGGTCCACAAACGTGGCGCTCGTCCGGAAGTATGATGAGATGAATGACTCAGGTGTTGAGGAAAAGGCTACAGAGATTGGACTTGCGGAACGAGAATCGACGAAAGAGCTTGTGGATACCTGGGGCACATTGAACATAGCTGGGGCCCTATTCCCTCTGGCTGGTGCTGTGTTGGGAACATGGACTACACTGAGCTAGATGCACAGCCACACAGACTTCGAGTTGACAGGACAGCAGAGGATTTTCGCCACTTCTAAAGCTAGGAATTCTAGCAACTCATCACACCAAGGGCTAGACATGGGTGCTCCCCAAGGAAGGAGCTTAAAGGAGCGAACGACAGAAAGACTCATACCACCCTTAATCGAACGTAAGGCCCTCCTTGAAAAGCGTTCGTATAGCTAGGCTGTATTTGTCGTCATGATTAGCTCTTCTACGTCAAAAAACAATGTGTACTATAGCTAATTCTCTTTCGGCCTTGTCAAGTGCAAATTCTCCTGGCATTGCAGGTTTAGCAAACCTCTGTTTTTCGTAAACCGTCTTTTCACTTGCTGATCTATATGACGAGATAGGTTAATGACCATTAGACGGGAGTCTTGACCTTTGCGTAACAATCATGATCATGATATCACTTTCTGAATGTCATAACATGAATAAACATCACCTAATTTGATGTAATGCATTATTCACGTCGTCCATTCAATTTATCATCAGCGACCAGCAGTCAAGCACAGGTGGACCATTCAATCAGTCCATCGTCATCAGCTGACAGCCTACGCAGACGATGGGTGGGCCATTCATCAGATTTGCCACCATCAACCAGCAGTCGAATGCAAGGAAAGGTGACTAAATGAACGTGGAAGCCTGCAAGACTTCCTACGTAAAAGTCGCAAAGTTGATACTCTCAGATGCTCATTCCTCATCACTCCATTTTGCGCCTTCTAGCACTATCAGACTCCAAGTACCGTGAAATACGTCCCCACAGGCTTGGCCAACAGCGGAGCGTTTTCTGCACCAGGTCCGCTATCAGCGCCAAGTCGGTACTGATGCTGCAAAAGCAGTGCTTGGGACTCGAGCGCCTCTGTAGCGTCATCAATTTGATACCAAGGGGCTCTCATGGACAGCTACATTAGTGCTTGTTGGAGCCCCTACGCAAGTCTAACATGAGCCAGTAAAGGTTTTCAAACGCCACAATCGCATACTCTATATCCAACAACCAGCAGGTGATCGATTGCACGCCAACAGTCTCGTATCATCACACCGATATTCTGAACACAATGCATCTTCAGATATCCTTCTTCGGCTTTCTCTTCACAAATCATGAAACCTTCATCTTTCCGCCAACCTCAACGAACCATTCCACAAGATCTTGGCTTGTAGAGATAACCTCTACTACGATCTTAGCTTCCGCGTCGAGAATAAACCTCCAATCCTCATTCGTGAAAGCCTTGATGATGAAAGCAGGCAAGTCGTTGACCAGTGGGACATTGTCACACCATACGCCGGGAAGTGGAACATAACGGCGAGACGCTCGCTCAGGTTGGTACTGTGGAGTTGCTTGTGGAGGTGCATCCTGAATGGTTTCGGGAACAATATTGTTGTCTTCGGACTTGTCATGATTGCTGTATGGAGAAGCCGGATCCGGATTTGATGAGACGTCGTGCACCGCTTGCAAGTCCACTCCAGTACCGAAAACGTTTGATGGAGTATTTGAATTGTCTTCATCGTTGAAGTTTTCGGTGAAGATATCTCTTGATGAGGAGCTCCATGGGCATCTCTGAGCATTCATCTCTGTATATTCGCCAACGATCGTGGATGGACTCCCAGGCTCGTTTTCTGCGGAGCAGTATCCGTCGGAGGTAATGCTTGACGTATGACTATACTTTTGATCCAAGTCGTTACTGTCGCCAAGGACGGTGGAAGGACTTCTGGGTGGTGTTTCGTCAATGTACCACCCACTGGAGCTGTGCGATGAGAGAGGACTGCAAATCTCGGCTAGGTCGATTTCGTCACCGAGGAGCGTGCTGGGACTATCTGGAGCTTTATCGAGAGCGTATTTTCTGCTGTTGCTGACTTCATACTTATAGTTCAATGAAATTAGTGAGAGGTTCTTGGAGGTGACTGGGAAGGCTGTCGAGATGGTGTTGGTGTCTGCTGAAGGTGTTGTGCTGTGAAGATCGAACATAACGCTGCCAGTTCCATTGGCTTTTGGGGTTTGTACTGCAGCTGATGCTTTACATGTCTGCTGTCTGGTGTCCATAAATTGCGTGGTGTTACTGGTCCCGTGCATGATTATTTTGTGTTGATGCTTATAGATGCAGTCTTTCTCGAGAGTCCGATTGGGGTCTGTCTCGGGCTTAGATACTTTGTCTTTCGACAAAAATGTTGCTGCTTGTTTTTGATGGCTGGCGCATTTGTTTTGAGAGATCAAGGAGCAATGGCAGTCTGAGCCCTGAGCCTCAGCGGGAACTTTAAGCGATACAGAGTGTGTTAATACAAAGGACACCACAGGGAAAGCCTAAGTATCAAAGAGATTAGCCCAACCAAATATACTTTGCGGAGCACCTCGAAAATTCGCCTTCATCTGACTTCAACAATCTAGCCAGACCTCTATATATATCCTAGCCCGGTTCCCAACTTCCATCGAAGCTATCGAAGAGGGTGACATCGCATAGAGACATATCATCGAAACAGCTCGGCCAGGAGTTCTTCTTTCGAGATTTTGTTCAGTGCCACAGTACGTTTGGGACAACGCTTTTATGTAGTATAGTCATAATACGTCGTCGCCGTAAGTATCTGGCTAGCATAATGCACCTCTAGCGATTCTCTATACATCAGCGTAGACAGCATGGCTTCAGTGTTCGATAGTTATGACGGAATAGTACGAAGCTGCATGTATCAGACACAATGATCATGATAATCTTTCAGACCAGTATAGAGATCAAAAGTCTTTGATAGAATTCAAACATCGGAGACAGCAGGGTTGTATTCGTGCCGCTGTGTTGAATTCTATATCTCTTTACATTCTCATCCTATATCCTCGAACAGAGGCCCGCGCAAGATCCGTAACGTCCCCAAGACCTACTCACGTTGGTTCGAGTGGCGTGGATATTTCCAAGGTCGTTTGTTGATGAGCCGCTGTGTAAGTTGGAAATACAGTGTCATTGGTTCAATCGTCGTTGACTTTTCAAGTCAGAACCCGAGGGCTTTGTTCTCATGCCTGGCGCACATGCTCACCACATTGCTCAAAGAGAATGTCCTAATCACGATGCTTTCGCGGCCCAAGAGACCGGATGGTCATCGCTCATCACCCGTCTCCTGCCAAGGGCTCCGATCGTAACCATAGAGTTGGATCATCCCTGCTGCTACTCACCCAACAGCTGGACAACAGTTGGTGGAATATCTCACTATCGAAGACAATGCGAATATAATCAAGAAGTTATTTATCCACCTTCGCGATACCTAGGTCAAATTCTCACGTAGTGATGCGAAGCATTGCATTAGAATATTTTGACCATGGATCACTTACTTGAAAGGGCGCAAAGGAGCGAAGGATACCTGTCCAAATGCCTTGCAAGTTTGGTAAATTCGGGGAAGACAATGAACGAAGTCATGTCCGCGACCGACGAACTGATCCGGCTTCTTACCACAGCAGCTATCAGCAGGACACTGCTGGAGCGACGGAATCTTCCACCTTAGTAGAAATGATTTTGTGATACTCACTTGTTGCCGGTGAGCCTTATATCGAAAGTGAACGTGATTATAAGGCAGCTGTCCTATTCGAGATGCTATAGGAATCAATCCAAACGGGCGTGATCAATGTTGACGGAAACCAAGAACATGAAACAAAATAAATTGATCGGAGCGACATCCAACGATCTGATTTTGATTGCACTCCCATGGTCTTGATTTGTGGAGACTACGAGAAGCCCGAGGGGTCCCTCTGCATGCCCTTGTAGTCAAGCGTACGATGGCTTACAAGGGCGCCAATCGTGGGCTGGCACTTTATGGAAGATGTTCTACGACTGGGGTTATTGGCCCCAATTAAATCACACAGGGACATCTGCTCAAAGCGAGTACCCTTGGAGCCTTTTGACGCCCTTCGTGGAGAACGGCCTCCTTGGAGATGATCGCACTCGGACGTTACCGTGATAATTGAGGAGGGACTTAGGCGCAGCAAGTTTGAACTTATAAGAAGGATGGGCCAGCGAGGGGTACCGTATCGAATATGCAAGGCCGATCGATGTGTTGGTCTACGAGTAGAAGCAGATGGAGGTTTTGAGCAGCTGTATGATCTAAGGTGCACAATTAGCTAAACGTAACAAAGGCTGCATCAGACATACTTATTGATTACTGTACATGTAGCAGCTGTTCATCAAGTTAGTAGCCAGTCTGTTTTTCATGTTGCTTAAAGTGGCGCGCGGTCGTATTGTCCCTTGTATCATCAGCTTTATGAATGTTCATTCATTTCAGCATAAGCAGCAGCCACGTCTTCAAAGCCCATTTCAGGTATCAGATCCTAGAAAATGGAGTGACAGCTTCAATTGATATCATATGCAATCAGCCCGTGGTGAGCCTTCGATCGACCTATAGGCCTGGTCATGCCCACCATCAAAAAGCCAATCCCCACCGAAACCGTCATCCAGACACACTATGCTCTCAACGCTTCTTCGCCTGATTCTCTTTGAGCACCTTCTTCACGATTTTCTGCTCCTCAATCAAAAACGCCCTGACAACGCGATCCTTTACACAATTTGCGCATCTCGAACCACCATAGGCGCGCTGAACGGTCTTCTTGGGCCTTGAGATGTTTGCGTATTCGCGGGGTCGGAGGGCAGGGATCTGAGATTGACGACAGGATCAGTACCACATCCACATAGGTAACAAGAGTCCAATGATTCGCTGTGTGCCTGTAGGCCCAAAGAGTAGTAGAAAGGGGGTCGTACGCCTGGTAATTTAAGACCACAGTCACCGCACTTTGGCGGGGTTCCTTTCTTTTTCGTGTGCTGGTATCGTAGTTTGCCTCCGGGGGTTTTGACGATGCGGACTTTGTTCGAGCGCGTGTTGTATCTGAGGTTCCGCCATCAGCATCCAATCTCAATGAAGGTCTCCGCTCTGAGTCACGACAACACCGTGGGTGCGCCTGTAGTGTTCAATTCGTCTAGGGATTTGGAGAGCTCTGAGTTGAAGATTGGGCTCATTCATGGTAGGCTTACGGATTCCTCCGTCGCTGTGACCCGAAGTTAGTAGTAATCTAATACGATAACGACATGTCAACGTACGTATGTTAGTCGGGTGCCCATATTGATGGTCTTTTCTTCAACAGTGAGCTATCAAATGTCGTCGTTGCGGTTGTCGACAATTCGAGTTTCACCGTGTGTGCTAGCCGAGGCGCTAGAGGCTCACTAGCGTATATTTCACCCGTTTTATGTACCGCCACTTTCAGGTGCTAATTGTAACATCCTCCACATACAGCTTGTCGTGGAGAGACTGAGCAGGAAGGGTGCATAGTCTTCTTCAGAGGTGATTCCGCGCACATACCAAGATTCTGCATGCTCGCACAAAATTCGGTGGAGGGATGGCTCTCATGTCCTAACGTGCCCAACCTCGAAGCTCAGTTGACGCACTAGTATTGTATACCCCCAGCAAACCATCAACATGTCTTCTCTTCCTCCTCCACCTCCTCCAGAATGGGGTGCTGGACATCATTCGATGCCCTCGGCTCCACCACCACCAGGGTACCAACCACCTCCGGATCCTCAGGTTGCAAAGTTCGCGCAGAAAAAGAAGGAATGGCTTCGGACACAGCGCAACCGCTTTGGCGAAAAGCGAAAGGGAGGTTTCGTAGAAACACAGAAAGCAGACATGCCACCGGAGCATCTACGAAAGATCGTCAAGGACATCGGAGATGTGTCGCAAAAGAAATTCAGCAGCGACAAGCGGAGCTATCTGGGCGCTCTGAAGTTCATGCCTCACGCTGTTCTGAAGCTGTTGGAGAATATGCCTATGCCTTGGGAGTCCTCGAGAGAAGTGAAAGTGCTCTATCATGTCAACGGCTGCTTAACGATGGTCAATGAAACGCCTAGGGTCATCGAGCCTATATTTCATGCGCAATGGGCTACCATGTGGGTGTGCATGAGGAGGGAGAAGAGCGATAGGCGGCATTTCAAGAGAATGAGGTTCCCACCATTCGATGACGAGGAGCCGCCCCTGTCTTGGTCGGAAAATATAGAGGACGTGGAACCGTTAGAGCCAATACAGATGGAGCTGGACGAAGCTGAGGATGGACCAGTCTTCGAGTGGTTGTATGAGCATCGACCGTTGCTTGACACGCCTCATGTCAATGGTCCAAGCTACAAGGATTGGAATTTGACGCTACCGCAGATGGCTACACTCTACCGCTTAAGCCACCAATTGTTGAGCGACCTCGTTGACAAGAACTATTTCCATATGTTCGATCTTGACAGTTTTCAGACCGCCAAGGCCTTGAATGTGGCTATACCGGGTGGTCCAAGGTTCGAGCCTCTCTATAAGGATGTTGATCCAAACGACGAAGATTTTGGAGAATTCAATGCCATCGACCGCATCATCTTCCGAGCACCAATCAGGACAGAATACCGGGTTGCCTTCCCATTCCTCTACAATTCGCTACCTCGAAGCGTCAAGCTTGCATGGTACTCTCACCCGCAGGTAGTATATGTTCGGGCCGAAGACCCAAGTCTGCCAGCATTCTATTTTGATCCTGTGATCAACCCCATATCATCTCGCTCCGTTGCACCAAAGAACATTACTATCAGTCACGAAGATGAGATATTTGGAGAATCTGCTGAAGATGAAGAGTTCACATTGCCTGGCAATATGGAGCCTTTCATGGCTGATGAAGAGCTCTATAACAGCGAGACATCATCTGCAATCGCGTTGTGGTGGGCACCATTCCCCTTCGACAGGCGGTCAGGGAAAATGGTGCGCGCTCAGGACGTGCCACTTGTTAAGCAGTGGTATCTCGAACACTGTCCTCAAGGACAGCCAGTCAAGGTCCGGGTCTCATACCAGAAGCTGCTCAAGACATTCGTTCTAAACGAGCTACATAAGAAGAAGCCAAAAGCACAGAACAAGCAAAATCTGATGAAGTCGCTGAAATCGACAAAGTTCTTCCAGCAGACCACCATCGACTGGGTTGAAGCCGGTCTTCAAGTTTGTAGGCAGGGCTTCAACATGCTGAATCTGCTCATCCATAGGAAAAATCTGACATATTTGCATCTCGACTATAACTTCAATCTGAAGCCTGTCAAGACATTGACAACTAAAGAACGAAAGAAATCGCGCTTTGGAAACGCTTTTCACTTGATGCGGGAGATACTGCGTCTCACCAAGCTGATCGTCGATGCCCAGGTCCAGTACCGACTCGGCAACATTGATGCCTTTCAATTGGCGGACGGCATACTGTATGCTTTCAATCATGTTGGGCAGCTCACAGGTATGTATCGCTATAAGTACAAGCTTATGCACCAGATCCGATCTTGTAAAGATCTGAAGCATCTTATATACTACCGTTTCAACTCTGGGCCAGTAGGCAAAGGACCTGGATGCGGGTTTTGGGCTCCAGCATGGAGAGTATGGCTGTTCTTTATGAGGGGTATCATTCCGCTACTTGAAAGGTGGCTTGGAAATCTGCTTTCTCGACAATTCGAAGGACGACACAGCAAGGGTGTAGCCAAGACTGTCACGAAACAGAGAGTGGAGTCGCACTTCGACTTGGAGCTTCGTGCGTCAGTCATGGCTGACTTGATGGATATGATGCCGGAAGGCATCAAGCAAAATAAAGTCAATACTGTGTTGCAACATCTGTCAGAAGCATGGCGATGTTGGAAGAGTAATATTCCGTGGAAAGTGCCTGGCTTGCCCGCTCCGATTGAGAATATCATTCTACGGTATGTCAAGAGCAAAGCTGACTGGTGGATCTCCGTTGCACACTACAATCGTGAGCGTATCAGGAGGGGCGCGACCGTCGACAAGACTGTTGCTAAAAAGAATCTCGGTCGACTTACTCGACTGTGGTTGAAAGCGGAGCAAGAACGACAGCACAATTATATGAAGGATGGACCATACGTTTCATCCGAGGAAGCTGTCGCAATCTACACAACGACAGTCCATTGGCTGGAGTCCAGAAAGTACTCGCCAATACCCTTTCCGGCTGTCTCTTACAAGAATGATACCAAGATCCTTATCTTGGCTCTAGAGCGCTTGAGAGAAGCGTACTCGGTCAAGGGTCGTCTCAACCAGAACCAGAGGGAAGAGCTTGCGCTCATTGAGCAAGCATACGACTCTCCTGGAACCACACTCACACGAATCAAGCGCTTCCTGCTCACACAAAGAGCTTTCAAGGAAGTTGGTATCGATATGAATGATAACTACAGCAGTATCAACCCTGTCTACGATATAGAGCCTATCGAGAAGATTACCGATGCGTACCTTGACCAATACCTGTGGTACCAAGCCGATCAGCGACATCTTTTTCCAGCATGGATCAAGCCTTCGGACTCTGAGGTACCTCCGCTGCTAACCTATAAGTGGGCTCAAGGTATCAACAACCTTGGCAGTGTCTGGGAAACTGCGGATGGCGAGTGCAATGTAATGATCGAGACCCAGCTTTCCAAGGTATATGAAAAGATTGATCTAACATTGCTGAATCGGCTCTTGCGTCTGATCATGGACCACAATTTGGCAGATTATATCACGTCGAAGAACAACGTGCAGCTGAACTACAAAGACATGAATCATACCAATAGCTACGGTATGGTTCGAGGGCTACAATTCTCAGCTTTTGTCTTCCAATATTACGGTCTGGTCCTCGATTTGCTTCTCCTTGGCCTACAACGTGCGAGTGAGATAGCAGGACCGCCTCAGAGCCCCAACGACTTCTTGCAATTCCGAGATCGCAGAACGGAGACGAGGCATCCCATCCGATTGTACACCAGATACATTGATCGCATCTGGGTTTTCCTGAGATTCTCAGCAGACGAGTCCCGGGATCTCATCCAGCGATTCCTGACCGAACAGCCAGATCCCAATTTCGAAAATGTTATCGGCTACCGTAACAAGAAATGCTGGCCTCGCGACTCGAGAATGAGGCTAATGAGGCACGATGTCAACCTTGGTCGCGCTGTTTTCTGGGATCTAAAGAATCGACTGCCACGGTCCATTACTACCATTGAGTGGGATGATACGTTTGCTAGCGTCTACAGCAGGGATAATCCTAACTTGCTCTTCTCGATGAGTGGGTTTGAAGTGCGGATTCTGCCAAAGATCCGGAACTTGAGCGAGGAATTCCCTACCAAGGACAGCGTATGGTCTCTTGTGGACAATACCACGAAAGAACGAACCGCACATGCATTCCTGCAGGTTACTGAGGAGGATGTACAGAAATTCAACAATCGCATCCGACAAATCCTGATGTCTTCGGGCTCAACTACGTTCACGAAAATCGCGAACAAGTGGAACACCAGTCTGATTGCGCTCTTCACGTACTATCGCGAGGCTGCCGTATCCACAATCAACCTGCTTGACACTATTGTCAAATGCGAAACAAAGATTCAAACCCGCGTCAAGATTGGGCTGAACTCGAAGATGCCTTCTAGATTTCCCCCTGCAGTGTTCTATACGCCCAAAGAACTGGGTGGTCTTGGGATGATATCTGGATCTCATATTCTTATTCCTACCAGCGACAAGCGGTGGTCGAAGCAAACTGATGTAGGCGTCACGCATTATCGAGCTGGTATGAGTCATGACGAGGAGACCTTGATTCCGAACATCTTCCGATACATTATCCCGTGGGAAGCTGAATTCATTGATTCGCAGCGAGTCTGGACCGAATACTCCCAAAAGCGCCAGGAAGCTAATCAGCAGAACCGACGCTTAACACTCGAAGATCTGGAAGACAGCTGGGATCGTGGTCTTCCACGCATCAATACTCTCTTCCAAAAAGATCGAAGCACTCTGAGCTTCGACAAGGGTTTCAGAGCTCGCACGGAATTTAAGACCTACCAGCTTATGAAGAGTAACCCCTTCTGGTGGACAAGCCAAAGGCACGACGGAAAGTTGTGGAACCTCAATGCCTATCGAACAGATGTCATTCAAGCTCTTGGTGGTGTCGAGACCATATTGGAGCATACCTTGTTCAAGGCCACAGCATTCCCATCGTGGGAAGGTCTGTTCTGGGAGAAAGCGTGTCTTGCCGTTGGGACACAGCTGCTGCGACATAATGGCAGCAAGGTCGCAGTCGAGGACGTCAAAGAAGGTGATCTACTCCTTGGTCCCGACGGTGGACCCCGTCGTGCTTCGAACATCGTCAAGGGCAAAGACCGGCTCTATCGCATTGAGATTGGTGGTGGGAAGGAAGACCTCGTTGTGACACCAAACCATATTCTCGCTCTTCATCGAGTTAAGACAGGCACAAAAAAGTACGAGGGACCGGCTGTCCGACAATCTTACGGACGCGACGAAATATCGGTATCGGAACTTTACGACACTATTGAGATGACAACTGCCGATTTCGCGGCTCTCGACAGACAAGAAAGGGAACAGTATCGACTCTACAGGTCTCCATGCCTCCTCTTACGCAAGCAACCAGTCGAGCGTTTCGTCCCTCAAGCACACAGTTTTGAGATCAAATGTGTCGCGCTCGAGCTCAAGACCACGAACTGGGCCGGTTTCCGAGTTGATCGAGACCAGCTATACTTACGACATGATTATCTCGTACTGCACAACAGCGGCTTTGAGGAGAGTATGAAATTCAAAAAGTTGACCAATGCTCAACGATCCGGTCTCAATCAGATCCCAAACCGTCGCTTCACGCTCTGGTGGAGTAGCACCATTAATCGCGCAAATGTTTACGTTGGTTTCCAAGTGCAACTCGATCTAACTGGGATCTTCTTGCATGGCAAGATTCCAACGCTCAAAATCTCGTTGATCCAGATATTCCGTGCTCATCTATGGCAGAAAATCCACGAATCAGTGGTGATGGATCTATGTCAGGTGTTCGATCAGGAGCTGGACCAACTGGGCATAGAGACGGTGCAGAAGGAGACGATCCATCCGAGAAAGTCATATAAGATGAATAGCTCCTGTGCGGATATTCTACTCTTCGCGACACACAAGTGGAACGTTACGAGACCTTCGATTCTATTTGACACGAAAGACATCACTGAGCCGACTACTACAAACAAGTTCTGGATTGATGTGCAGCTTCGGTATGGGGATTACGATTCTCACGATGTTGAGCGCTATGTGCGTGCCAAGTATTTGGACTACACGACTGACAGTATGAGTATCTACCCCTCAGCCACTGGTCTGATGATTGGTATTGATCTTGCGTACAACTTGTACTCTGCATATGGTCAATACTTCCCGGGTCTGAAGACTCTAGTCCAGCAGGCTATGGCAAAAATAATGAAAGCCAATCCTGCGCTGTATGTGTTGAGAGAGCGTATTCGAAAGGGTCTGCAACTATATGCATCAGAGAGCAATCAAGAGTTTCTCAACTCGCAGAACTACTCTGAGCTCTTCAGCAATCAAATCCAGCTCTTTATCGATGACACCAACGTCTACCGAGTCACGATTCACAAGACATTCGAGGGTAACTTGACCACAAAACCTATCAACGGAGCCATCTTCATTTTCAATCCTAGGACTGGCCAGCTGTTTCTCAAAATCATTCATACAAGTGTCTGGGCAGGTCAGAAACGATTGGGTCAATTGGCGAAATGGAAGACTGCCGAAGAAGTAGCTGCTCTGATTCGATCACTGCCTGTCGAGGAGCAGCCGAAACAACTCATAGTCACGAGGAAGGGCTTGCTCGATCCGTTAGAAGTCCACTTACTGGACTTCCCCAATATCTCCATTCGAGCGTCGGAGCTTCAGCTACCATTCCAGGCAGCCATGAAGGTGGAGAAGCTCGGTGACATGATCCTGCGTGCGACAGAGCCGAAGATGATGCTCTTCAATCTCTACGATGAGTGGCTCAAGACAATATCATCTTACACGGCATTCTCGCGGCTGATCCTTATCCTTCGTGCGCTGCATGTAAATCAAGATAAGACAAAGCTGCTGCTGCGGCCTGACAAGACTGTCATTACCAAAGAGCACCACATCTGGCCTACATTGTCAGATGAAGATTGGATAAAGGTTGAAGTGCAACTCCGCGACCTGATCCTCAACGACTACGGCAAGAAGAACAATGTCAACACATCCAGCTTGACTACCAGCGAGATCCGTGATATTATCCTAGGTATGGAGATCAGCGCTCCATCCATGCAAAGACAACAAGCCGCCGAAATTGAGAAGCAACAGCAAGAGCAACAACAGCTCACGGCCGTTACCACAAAAACCCAGAACGTTCTTGGCGAAGACATAATCGTTACCACCACCTCGCAATTTGAGCAGCAATCCTTTGCTAGCAAGACAGAGTGGCGCACCCGAGCAATCGCCACCTCCAACCTCCGCACCCGCGCCAACAATATCTACATTTCCTCCGACGACATTCAAGAAGAAGGCCACCACACCTACATCATGCCCAAAAACATCCTGAAGCGCTTCATCACCATCTCCGACCTCCGCGTCCAAGTAGCCGGCTACCTCTACGGCTCCTCCCCGCCCGACAACGACCAAGTGAAGGAAATCCGGACCATAGTAATGATCCCCCAAGTCGGCAACACCCGCGACGTCCAACTCCCCCACCACCTCCCCCAACACCCCCACCTCGCCGCCCTCGAACCCCTCGGCCTCATCCACACCGTCGCCGGCAACGAACCCGCCTACATGACCGCCGCGGACGTGACCCACCACTCCCGCCTCATGTCCGCCCACCCCTCCTGGGACAAAAAAACAATCACCATGACCGTCTCCTTCACCCCCGGCTCCGTCTCCCTCGCCGCCTGGGCCCTCACCCCATCTGGCTACAAGTGGGGCGTCGACAACAAAGACCTGGGCTCCGACATGCCCTCCGGCTTCGCCACGTCCGGCATGGGCGAGAAGACCCAGCTGCTGCTCAGCGACAAGATCCGAGGCTATTTCCTCGTGCCGGAGCAGGGGACGTGGAATTACTCGTTCATGGGCGCGAGTTTCGGCGGCGTGGAGAAGAAGGGTGTGGCTGTTAAGGTGGATGTGCCGTTGGGGTTCTATGCGGATGTGCATCGGCCGTTGCATTTCCAGAATTTCGCGGAGCTGGAGGATATTTGGGTGGATCGGGCGGATAATTTCGCGTAGGGATGTGGGGTGGGTATGTGAGTTGGTATCTTGAGAATGAAAACTTTGAGGATGGATGAGTGGGATGAGAAGATTGGGTGAGGAGGGGTAGGAGATGGGCTTGTATGTACATTGATCATTGATGATTGGTATAGCCAAGGCGAGGATGAGCGGCGTGGTCGACATCTTATATCGAACCTGAGAATGGCGAAAGAACAACGGGAGAGATGAGAGCTCTAGAGCTGACATCGGTCGGCGCTTTACTTGTACAACGTGCAAGAGCGAAATTTTGTAGCAAAAGATGGATATGGAAAACCCATTCATTTTGCCAATTTTCCACTTGTCCGCTCTCTGAGCTTTCGTAGACCCATGACAGGAACTCTCAAGACCTCCATATCATACGACTACAATAATTCCCATACGACCGCTACCCCTCCTCCTCCTCCCCCTCCCCATCCCCTCCCAAACATAACATACCATAGCAAGCCCCCCCTCCCCACAAAAACCCACTTTCCCCTTCAACCAACCCCCCTCATCAATCCAACTTCTCCTCCCCATAAAACGGCTGCGGCGTCCCCAAATACTCAGGCCTCACATAATCCGCAAACGTCTTCGGCTCCTCATACTTGTTCGGATCGTGATGGGCGTGTGGGTCGTCGGGGGGGCCGATGTAATTCATGCGGTAGACGCCGCCGCATTCGGGACAGCGCTCGACGGGGCGGGGGCGGTCGAGCTGGTGGGTGTGAGATGGTGTTAGTATTTGTATGGAGGGGAGTTTGGGATGGGTGTGGGATGTGGA